>Ga0193741_1000001_pt1 | contig 113659 bp, 119 predicted proteins | sample L2s2metaG_FD_143059 | JGI IMG/M metagenome (GOLD analysis project Ga0193741, IMG submission 143059) | Soil microbial communities from a riparian zone of the East river system, Colorado, United States - L2s2 | ecosystem: Environmental > Terrestrial > Soil > Riparian zone | place: USA: East...
TGATATGGTCATTTATAGCACCCTATGTTTCAATAGACACCACATTAACATTCGAACTAGTTGTTACTGATAATAAAGGAATAACTTCTACAGATGAGGTCAATATCAATGTTAGGGACGGTAATAAAACTGTCAGCGAAGTGGAGTTGACCGATGGATTCTTGGCGAAGGAAAGTAATAAAAGTAAAAGCGACACTCCATCCGAACTAAGGAATATTGTTATTCAAACTCTAGTAGACGAGAATTCTGTTTCTATTGGTGAAGAACAAGTCATTAAAATAGATCTAATTGATGCTAATTCTGATGATAGAATTAACAATGCTACAATAAGAGGCCAAATATTGGATTCCTCAGAAAAAATTATCAAAGAATTTTCAGAAAACAATGACACTTTAGAATTATCACTAAAGATCCCAGAGAACGCGAGAGTAGGAGATTTTGTGATTCGGGTTAATGCTACTGCGCCCGGATATATCTCTTCAAACACTGATACAAACTTTAAGGTGGAAAAATGATAACTCTTGTTTTAATAGTCACACAATCCAAATACTAACAAGTATGAATATGAGTCTACTATTAAATATTCGCGTGTTCTAAATAGTTGGTAAAGAATTATTTTAAAATGGTATAATATTCTGATTATACCTTCTATTTTAACTCGTAACTACGAATTTTGTCAATTACATCCCCGCTCAATTTTAAAGTATATGCAGAAGAATCACTGTCCGAGTAATGAGATAGTTCCTCTAGAAATTTTGCCTTGTCTTTGCCTCTTTCATACATGCCCCCAGATTCCTTGACGCAAAGAGGAAATTTCTGCATTTTCAGTCCATTCGAGTTCAAATAGTTTATGAAATTGCGATATCCTTCAACACTATACCAGTCATTTTCTCTTTCTTCACAATAGGCTATCCAGACATCAATTGTATTTTGAAAGAAAGCCTTGTCCCTCAACTTTTCAAGCATCATTAGTATAATATTTTTTTAATGTAATATAAAATATCTCTAAAATTGTCCAGAATATAGCATCTCTGTTAGGTTATTTTATATTTTACTGCGTTTAATAAGAGTAGGCTAAGTTCCAGCCTGGGGACTCCGAGAAAGTTGAAATTATGCTAGTGGTCATTGAACTGTTTATAGTCTGATGTTCATAAACTTAGCAAAAATCGTTTTAATACCTGGTGGGGCAGTACTACTCAATCACAAATCAATTCCCCTGCCCGTTTGAACTTTTTTTATATTTTGTTATGAATAATAAAATTACCTGATATCTTTACATGTTCTCTGGTGGGTCTACTTTCCCACTAGTGTTTGGTCAATTATACCAAATTAAAAAGTTGACTGGATAGTAATTCGAACACAGAATTTGGTGTAATGTAGATTTACGTCAAAAAGTATCTTCTATTTCGACATCCATCTTAATTCCATTACGGTCGAACGCTCCAATATTTCCATCGTCATATGGATAACAAATTATTAATGATACCAATCCAAAAAAATGATTCAAATCTTCTAGTGATGGACGATTGGACCCACTAGGATGGGAATGTATTGTGCCAATATATGATAAATCGAATGGAAGTTCATACACTGGAAACCCAGAGTAATATGGACCATGAGAAGAAAAGGGCGGAATTATTAAACCGGTTATTCTAATTACATTTTTTTCTTTTTTTCCTTGCAAGATCAATATTCCCTCATTGGGATGCCATGATTTTGCATAGGTTATTACGCTGTCTATGATCTCTTTAGTCAAAACTATTTTTCTCTTTGCTTCAACCGGATCCTTCTTCCTATTAAAAAGCACAACAGTAATCACGAATTTCCTGGTATTAAAATTAACTATTAATGGTTAACTTACGCAACCAAAAGAAAATAATGGTTCAGTCTGATGAGGATAGAATACTATGACGACTCCATAAAATCATGAAAATGGATGATACCGCGACAGAGTAACAATAATTGTTTCAATAGCTCAGCAATTAATTCGAGTTAGTTGATTGAACATCATACAAGTTTAAGTTATTCTGAAAAGGTACTTGTAAAATTCTAATGAAATAAAAAGAACTCCATAATCCCGGAGACGGATCGAGAAGCGTACACATTTTGAGTGCAAAAGATTTACTATTGACAATATCCATACGTGTAAAGATCTAAAAGGGGACAGAAAGGGACTGGTCTGTTTGGAAAATTAATCATTCTGAACACAAAACTCTCATTGAAAAATTGGTTAAATATAAGTTACAGCTCTCACGCTTGCACACATGGTAATGCGATACCTTGATTAAGATGACTATCAAAAAAACAAGTGACGTTGCAAATGATATTTTAATGGGTTTCCAAACAATTTAGATTACTTGATAACTGTAAAGAATCTTGTCAAGAAATATGCAGACTTCAAAGCACTAGATGGCCTGAGTTTTGAAGTTAATGAGAATGAAATATTTGGACTTTTAGGGCCAAACGGGGCAGGAAAGACCACTCTAATACATATACTGGCTACTCTGCTAAAGCCGACGGAGGGAGGAGCTATTGTGAATGGTTTTGATGTTTTGCACAATGCAACTAAAGTAAGGCAGAGCATTGGTGTAGTTTTTCAAGCTCCAAGCAGTGATGATATCCTTACAGGGTATGAAAATTTAAAGGTTCACGCGTTACTCTATGGAATACCTCGAAAGTTAAGAGAAAAAAGAATTTCGGAGGTACTAGAGTTAGTTGGATTGGAGGATAGAAAAAATGACCAGGTAAAGAAATACTCTGGTGGAATGAGGAGGCGATTAGAAATTGCACGGGGACTCTTGCATCATCCTAAAGTTTTCTTTTTAGATGAACCCACATTGGGTTTAGATCCGAAAAGTAGAGAAACTATGTGGAAGTACATCAAAAAAATGGTACGCGAGGAAAAGGTTACTATCATTTTGACGACACACTACATGGAGGAGGCTGATATGTTGTGCGATAGAATTGGTTTTATTACTAACGGGAAAATAATTGCACTAGATTCGCCATCAAAATTAAAACAGGAAATTGGCGGTGATATTGTAAAGATAACCTTCAACGATCGAATCCCTCTTGACAAAGATTTTACTAAATTTGATTTTGTTCATAAAGTAGAGCAGAAGGAAAATTCTGTTATAATTTACATGGAAAAGGTAAACTCAAACTTGCATATGCTAATAAAGGATTTAGATGGTGTTCAGACTATAGAATATAAGAAACCTACACTAAATGATGTGTTCTTGAAACTTTCGGGAGATTACTTGTCCGGAGACAGCCCAGAAGGAGGATTCATGCAAAGATATGCTCAGTACAAAAAATCTTAGTTCAAACATTGTATTAGGACAGCTCTATGCGTTATGGCTTAGAGAAATTAAGGTGTTCCTACGTGAAAGAAGCAGGCTTGTAGCATCTACTTTCACCCCACTCTTATGGTTAATTGTCATAGGTTCTGGACTAGGATCAACGAATCTGCAAATAGGAACAGATTACGAAAAGTTCATTTTTCCAGGTATCATCTGCATGTCGGTAATTTTTACATCTGTTTTTTTCGGTTCGTATATCATTTGGGACAGAAAATTTGATTTTCTTAAAAGTGTAATGGTTGCCCCATCCAGTAGAACTACGGTGTTTATTGGTAAGACTCTTGGTGGAATGACGACTTCGCTTTTTCAGGTTGCTATCATACTTGTTGTCGGTATTGTTTTGGGGATAAATTATGACGCACTATCATTACTCCAAATATTGTCAATTGTCTTGATTCTTTCATTTTGTCTGACATCGTTAGGACTAACATTTGGAAGCTATATTGAGAGCTTGGAAGGATTTCAATTAATTATTAGTTTTATTGTATTTCCTTTGTTTTTCCTAAGTGGAGCCCTTTTCCCAATTGACAATTTACCTGCTTGGTTAAAGCTAATCACTCTTGTTGACCCTGCCACATATTCAGTAGATGCATTAAGAAATAGTATATTACATTTAGGAACGCACTCTTTCGAATACGACCTTGCTGTACTATTGTTGTTTACTTTCATCATTACTATAATAGGGATCTTATCCTTTAGGAGAATGAAGGCTGTTTAGTATGATATGGTAAAAGAATCGATTTGTTCCACTATGAATTACAGTAGGACGTAAATATTTAATTAATTCTACAAATAATCAACATTCAAATAAATATGATACTTACGATGAGTAATAATTCTATCTTGTATTGAATTGCTATCATCAGATCTCTTCGTCCAGATCTTCAAATGCTCTTGCCTTTGAAATCTCATGTAATTTCATAACTGTCAATCTCTCAAACTCCCCCTTACTCAAAACCCCCTTAGTCTCTAATAATTCTACTAAGGTAGCAAACTTGATATTTAATTCGTCCTGCAATGATAATTCCTTACCTGTTATTTTTCTTTTTGAAGAGTGTTTCTTCCTCATGCCAAAATAATTATCTAAGTAACATGATATTAGTGTAGTTCTTTCTAAATTTTCTTTTTAATAGTTCCGACAACCCTGTCCAGAAATAATAATTCCGAACGCAGTTGGCCCAATGATAATCTCTGAATGCTAGCCGTGGTCTACGTAGTACTTGAATCTTTTTTCCACTTCATTGTTCTTCCCCGACAATATTTCGTTGGCTTGGTCTTTTACTCCTTTTTTCACAAGATCTAATAGATCATCCGAATTAGGATAATCCTGATAACCAGTTGACAGAGCATTTTCAAACAAGTTCATGAATTCAATTACCTTGAGTCTGTATTCATCTCGTGTCGGCGACTTGTTTCCTGTAACTTTGAACCACGTCGTTGCACTTGGGGCTGCAAATGTTCGAGCCAATTCATCCAGCACTCTATCCATTTCAAAAAAATCCACTACATTTTCACCATGTCTTTGTAAATCCACTAAAGCGTAGAAGATAATGGTTTCCGATCCCAAATCTACGTTTGGTGTGATAAGAATAAATTTGTCTAAGGGTATGGATATTTATATTTTGAACTTCAATGGAGTATTGTCGCCGTCGCTTTCCTCATCATCTACATTGCTCTGGATCTATTTTCTAGTTGCATTAGGAGTAGCTCTGCAAGTCGGAGCTGCAAATTGGGATATCATATGGCATGGTGTTGTAAATGTTGAATCATTTTTTACTCCACCACATACAGTGTTGTATTCTGGAGTAGGTTTATCCCTGATCGCTACTGTTGCAGGGATAGTAATTTCAATAAAACAAAAAAGCTCCCTAAAGAACTCCTTTGCAATATTTCACAAAATTCCAAATCCATTAAAACTAATTGCCTTGGGATGTCTTGTGGAATTGTTCTCCGGCCAATTTGATAATTGGTGGCATACAAATTTTGGGTTTGATGGACTACTTAGTCCTCCACATCTCATGTTGATAAGCGGAATGTTGCTTTCTATAGTAGGTGCGTTAATTGGAACCCATTTGTTTGAATCCTGTAGAAAATTCAAGATAATGTCTGAAATGATTTGTTATGGAATTCTGTGGTTGATTGCTATTAACTTTGTTTTCATGTTTACGCTTCCCTTTTCGGAAGGTCAGTACTTTGATTTCAATCCCTCTCCAACTGCTGCTCTAATACTTGGATCTACTCTTCCTTCGATTTTCACTGCAATAATTTTTTATTCACTTCAAAATCTCAAATTTCCCTTCCGAATGACGGTCGTTACAGCTACTTTGATGGCCATACAATCATCTGCAACTATCACTTCAAATAATTATTTCGTGGGTTTGTTGCCTCTTTATCTTCTAAACATACTCATACCTATAACATTAGATGTTATTTCCATATTTACACAAAGTAACTATAAGGTGTCTGTCAAATCTAATAAAGATCACAAACGCATTATTTTCTCCGTTGCCATTTCATTTTTCTTTGTTACTTTTTATTTTCCATGGTCGGTGAATATGTTCAAATCATTTTTTGGGATAGATCTAGTAACTTTTGAAAGTGTATTGATATTTGAACAACTTTTGTGGAAATTCATTGTACCAATTTTAATGCCTGTTTCATTCATGTCAGCATTTTTGGGACTATTGATTTGGAAAAAATTGTATGAAGGCTCCAAGTTGTCTAATAAATTCAAAGTTGTCGTTGAATAATTACCACATATTCTTGGCTTCAATGCCTCCAAATTCTATCTGTCTAGTTTTTGAATTTTGAACCAATATTTAGAACTATTCTTTTTCATTCGAAAATTTTGTAGAAACACATACACGGCCGGTTATTTTTATAACGAAAATACTGAAATGTCTGGTGGTTGGGTTGCAAACTAAATCTGGATAATTACCAAGAGACTAAAGAAAATAAGCCTGGCAATAATCCATCTTAATAAAATACTGTAATAATGATATAGTATTTGGATAATAATGGGTTTCAAAATAGTTAACCTTAATAATCTTGTTTAATCAATTATTATATTGCAGCATGGACAATAAAGAATTTCTTGCATTCCAGCTAATGTGGATCGTAATCTCAATTGGTATAAGCGTGACAGTATCATTGTTCGTTCCATTTCCGTATTCGTGGGTAATCATTATCGGCATATTTCTTTTGATGGGCTTCTACATGCGAAATAGGATGGCGAAGAACGCCGGAGCGGGTGTGTTTGGTTCACTGTCCTCCCCTTTCTCTGGGAATTCAGTAAACTATTACTGTATGAGCTGTGGGACAAAACATAGAGAAGCCTCATGTCCAAGATGTGGCTCAAAAATGAAAAGAGTCGGATAGACTAGAATTCTAATAAAGTTTGATGTCTTCTAAAAACAAAAAATAGTCAACTCAAGCCATTCTAGATAAATCTCCAGTGGGTTTGGAATTAGATAAATTCACTAATCCTGTATTGCTTTGCGGATATCGCATACTCCGACTTCAAGTTAGAAATACATTCTATTAGTTTATCAAAACCAAATTCAATGTTCCTTTTTGAAAGCTCGGATTTGAGACAATTTATTACGTTGTCACTATAAGTTGTACTTGCACTCAGATTGTTGTCATTCATTAGTGGCTCTTGGAACCCGAATATTTTTTCGTACTCTTCGATACTCCAAGATATTCCCAATAGTTCAAGTATTTCCCTAACTCTGATCCAAATATCCCTCCTCAGTCTCAGGATTGATCCGGAAATGTATCTTATGCCGAATTGATGGCACATCTCAACGATTGATAGTATATGTTCCTCACTGTCAGTAACAAATGGGATAATGGGATCAATGTTAACACAACATTTAATTCCAGAATCGAGAAATTTCTTTATCGTTTCAAAAACCCTTGATGTTGGCGGTGTTCCTGGTTCTATGATTCGCTTTACTTTTTCATCAATGGTTGTTATTGACCAAACTACAAAACAATTAGTATTATAATTGTGAAACAGGTTCAGATCACGTTCAATAAGACATGACTTGGTGAATACGTAAAATGGAATTTGAAACTGTTGTAACACTTGAATACATTTTTTTGTAATACCAAACTTTGCTTCTGCAAACTGATAGGCATCAGTTGCAGAGGATATCATAACAGGTAACATTGAAATATTCTTCCATTTGTTCAATTCTGATTCTAAAATTTCAGGGGCGTTAATTTTACCATAGATCTTGTCATAAAAATCTGGTGACCATTTATAGGTTGCATAACAATACCCACATCTGTGATGACAGCCTTGATAAGGGTTTATAGTCATTCCCATGTGCGATCCTACCTTGAAATACCGCAGAATTGATTTTGAATATTTTCTTTCAATTGTAGGGGCTTTGTCAGAATACCACAACAATACTTTGAATGCAGGAGTCCTAATTAGGATTGGATTACCGTTAGATAAGGGGGAGGGTATACAGTCCTAATTTCTATGATTCATCTAATCTTCTAACTAGCGTGTTATCAGCTCGATTGATGATTGTTTGAATGAAATTGAAAACTGGTTTTACCTCTGAGAGCGGACCGCTTATTTCAAATCTTATCCCACCTTGGATTCTAATTTTAGAAGTTTTGAAGAAAATACCTTCTTCATTGTATTCTATGCCATAAATGCTTTCTAACCTCTCGCTTATCACATCAGGTGATTTAAAAATACGACCTCTTTCGGAATATAGTAGTACTCTGAAATTGGTAATTATGATATTGTATTTTTTTTCCGTACACTTTAGTTTTGTTTTTGTCCTGAACATTATGTTCTCCTGGGGAAGTAATATTTCCTTAAGTGCCAAGAACACAATATGCATAGCAATGGGTTATATTCATAAAAGTTGAATGATTTTATTTATTATACTAACAAATGTGAATGATCTTAAATTCTGTTAAAATGTTTCATAACATATATCCATTTGAATCTCAATCACATGGCATAGACTTTTCATTTAAAGAGATATACATGGATATTAGCATTGTAATTTCAACGAGTGGATCATGTCGGCACAAAGCTGATGAGGTGACATTGATGATTCCTATATGAAATTTGATTGTATAATTTTTGAAATCACTGCGCTATCAATGGACGCTTGCACAAAAAGAATAGTACTGTACGCCCATTACTCTGAAGCAGTCAAATCAATAGGGCAACTGTTTTGAGTCAGTTCCAGGCCTAAGCTAAAAATTTTAATTTTTGTCAGACTTTTTGTTACGGATGAAATCTTCAAACAGTTTTGAATACCTTGTTTCAGAAGATTCGAGGGTATTTGTTGATTCACAGCATGTGTGGTAAAAGGAGAATCTTAGATCGTACCATATCGATGACATTTCCATCAACATTTAAATCTCAACCTTCTCTATCTTTTTTATATGGATGGTATCAATAATGCTATCTTGCAGGTTCCAGTTGGGTATGAAGTTCTGATCATTATTGTTATCATCGTGGTATTGTTCTTCGGTGTCAAGAAAATACCTGAGTTGGCCAGGTCATTTGGAAAGGCAACGGCAGAGTATGAAAAAGCAAGGATTGAAGCCAAAAAGGAGCTCGCGCAGATTAAAGGCAATGATAAGATAGGCCGTGAAAAACTTGAAGAAATAGCCGAGTCTCTGGGAATAAACTATACTAACAAGAATGATGATGAGCTTAGAAAGGCCATAGAAGGGGCTGTAAATAAAGAAAAAAGTAGTTAATTTGTAAAGCATACAGAATAGAAATTAACTGAAACTAACCGATTATTTTATTTGGAAAATTTTATTTATAACAGATTTCTTCTGCATGGGTAAACATGATAAATGCTGATACAATATCTGAGATTATAAGAAAATATGATGTAGAGAATATACACCTAGCAGTAATTGGTAGTCATTCCGCATTGGAAATAATGGATGGAGCAAAGGACGAGGGGATGAAAACTGTATGTATTTGTCAAAAAGGCAGAGAATTACCATATTTGAGATTTAAGCGATTGGTAGATGAAATAATTTTAGTAGATAAATTCTCAGACCTACTTTTCAAAGAGAATCAAGAGAAACTTAGAGAAATTAGTAGTATTGTTGTACCCCATCGGGCATTCACTGCATATGTAGGGTACGATTCAATAGAGAATGAATTAAAATTACCAATACTTGGAAATAGGAGCCTTTTTCGTGCCGAGGAAAGGGGTGCCGAAAGAAATCAGTATTATTTGTTGGAACGCGCGCAAATAATCCATCCAAAGATTTACAAAAAATATTCAGATATAGAAGGATTAGCGATAGTTAAAATTCAAGAATCTAAAAGAAAGCTTGAAAGAGCGTTTTTCATAGTCAGTTCAGCACAGGATTATATTGAAAAATCGCAAGACAAGATAAAAGAAAAAATGATCACAAGGGAAGATCTTCATTCATCTGTAATTGAACAATTCGTTGTAGGTACATATTTTAATTTTAATTTTTTCTCATCGCCCTTGACGCCTGAAACTGAATTCTTGGGGATTGAAAGAAGACTTCAGACTAATCTCAATGATCTAAATGGGCTGCCAGCAAGAGATCAATTGGAGTTTGAAACAGAGGTGAGACATATAGAAATAGGTCACACTCCTGCTAGCATTAGGGAGTCAATGCTTCAAAAAGTATTTGAACTCGGCGATAAATTTACTAATGCAGTACGAAAAGAATATCCACCTGGTCTTATTGGGCCATTTTCTCTACAGAGCATTGTTACACCAGATTTGGAAATAGTTGTTTATGACGTATCTCTTAGAGTTCCTGGAAATCCTATCATGGCAACGACCTCCCCGTATACAAAATATTCCTATGGCCAAACATTTGGTATTGGGCGGAGGATTGCAATGGAAGTCAAGAAGGCGATAACATCAAACAAACTATCTGCAATAGTTACTTGATTTAGATTAACTATTGCTCAATCGTTTCCTCAAATAGATTTTTCCTTACCTTTATGGGAACATCAAAAAATGCAGCTAGGGCTATAGAATCAGATGCACGATAATTTCTTAAAGTGATTATTTCCTTGCGAGTCTTGAAATAAAGATTAGACCTCAATACAGGACCATTTCTATATATTCTGACTTCTACTAACAGTAAATCCTGCAATGCAGAAATTTCTTCAATAAGATTATAAATTGTAGGTATGGTGCTTTTATCGCCTTCCCTAAATCTTAGGATATGCCTTGCGACCTCCCCAGAAAATGCGCGGATCGGAAATTCTCTCCCATCGTCAGATTTTAAAGTAAGTAACCCTTCTAGACCCAGTTTATCAACGAAACCAACAAAGCTTATGGAAGCTGTAACAAATCCTTCACCTGTGAAAGTTTCGTCCATATTTTTTTTTAAACGTCGATAAATTTAGGCTTTGTCCAATAGATGACAGACATATCTGAATTAACTTAATATAGATTGGACTGTTTTCCATAAATAAACTAACTTTTGGTTGTTGGCAATGTTGGAGAATCATGATTCGCTGAAAAATAGGGGCATACGTATTATTTGCATTGGCATCTTCTCATTAATTTTCTCTCTCTCAATTTATTCATTATTGAGTTCCAATCAATCTCAGTCAGACATTGCGAAATTGTATAACTTGGCGACAGCCGTTATCATTCTAGTTATGGTTTCATTGATCGCAATTGGTTATGGATCTTATCTGATCCTCCGATCTGAAGCTTCAAGACCTGAACCTAAAAAAAGTCATCTTGGATATGTGTCTCGCATTTTGACCCAAAAGTCCTATTGGAGAATACTTGTTATTTCATCCATTGCCTATGGCATCTTTTTTGCATTCTTATCTCAGATTCTTATCTATCATGATGATGTTGAAGGTGATACCGCACCTTCACTGTATCTGACATTGTGTTGCAATTACCCGGGATATGTTCCCATGATCACAGCTGAACTAACCGAGCTACTTTCAATTTTAATAATTCCAATAAATCTCATACTTGCAATAGTAGTCTCGATCTTAGTTGGTTTTAATCTTGCACTAAATGTGCATTTCTTGAGAATGTTTAGAAATCAATCTCAAAGAAGATTTCCAATAGCTTCAACTTTTGGCGTTTTCAGTGGTCTATTCATTGGTTGTCCTACTTGTGCAGGAAGCTTGTTTACTGTGATTGTGGGGTTTGGCGCTAGCAGCGTAGTGTCTGCTCTAGCCCCTCTTCAAAGCTTGTTTATTGCAATAAGCATTCCAATTTTGGTTGTAATACCATTATTGATAATACGCGAAATGAAGAAGAATGAGACTTGTGATATGATTGGCAATTAGTCAGATTTTGCTATTTGTCGAATCTAAAATCTCGTAGCATTATTTCAGAATGTCCAGACAAAATATTATTCAAAAATAGTAAGACTATTTGTTTGTTCCTTTAAAATTTTTTCGAATTTCAAAATATCAATGTCTATGAACGGTCTCATTTTTGGTAATTGTGGCGGTTCTTTTACCTTGTCTAAAATTCCTCTTGAAACAAGCTCTGCCTTTAATTTTTCTCGCAATTCCGGATGACACAACTTACTATGAAAAATACTTCCCCACCCTTGAGAGAACATCTCTTTTATGTGTAAATCCCCCTTCTCTTCATGGAAATGTGGATTGCGTGTTTCAATTTGCATTACTTCTACTCCTTTCTCCATAGTATCCTTGTGCTCTGGTGGAGTAATTCCACCAAATTGCTCTAATAAATTAACTATTTCATAAGGTTCGATAGAAAAACCCGATGAGTAGGTTAATAATTCTGCTAATTGAACAGACATGCAATGTTCTCCAGAATTCCCTGTTCTAATGACTTCTGTTTCAAATCCAGTATAATACGATATCATTAAATTCAAAAATTGATTTGTCATCTCTGAAACTCTACCCAATTTGGAAAATCGTACTCCTGATTCTGAAATTTTCGGCTTGTAAATCCAAGACACACGAACCATGGTATAGGGCGTAGAAGATAATGCAATTCCTGATGAGAATATTTTTGTGTATTCGTTGACTGCACCCGGAACATAATTATCTGAATCAACGAATCCCACGTATTTTTTTCCCATCATTTTTGAAAGCAACATGCCAATGAACATTCCCTCTCCTTTACCATTACGTATTTTTCCTTCTGAATCAAAAAGATCCGGATAATCAACTCCTTCTAACGCTTTTGCAAGGCCGGGATCCTTTTGATGAATGATTACTGATTTTTTTTCAGTGAATCTATTAAATTGTTCAAATGCCTGTTTTTCCAATTTATATCTATCAATTGGTTCTCTAGGACTATTTGATACAATTATCGTCAAACAATCATGCGGGATACCACTCAATACTCCTTCTAAAAGCTTTAAACGTTCTCCTTTTATAGGAATCACAATTGCCATTTCGGCTTCTATCTTGGAAATGATTTCGTCATCAATTGAACGAATAATCTCAGATTCAGTTTTTGTGTTTTTGTTCTTGTGTCCAGAATCCAGTTCATACACACGTTGCACTCCATGTAGACTTACTGATCCAAATCTTTCTGTAAATCTCGGGACATCAAGCTTCATATCTTTAATTCAGTTATGCCATATTTATTGCAAGTGTATATAAATCAATAATTTTTTTTATCTTACACCAAAATCCAATGCTTTTCAGTAGCAGGCATTCATATTGCCTAGATTGTCTGAGAATCCAAGAGTAACGATCATCATTGATGGAATGTTAATTGCCATTTATTCAATGTATGAGACGATAATTTCAATAGTGTAAAACTTCTAATTTGTTATAGAACCCGTTCATGGGTGTTAATTTTTCAAAATGTCGAAAGGTCCATCTCACATGTTATCGATGGGAACGCAAATGTAAATATAGAAAATGGTTATTCAATCTTATTTTCGATTCAAACTTATTATTAAGTAATACAGAATTACCACTAGTGTACCTTACACTGGTAAACTAAAGTCTTCATTAAAATTGATTTTATCCTATGGATTAATTAGTTAATTTCTAGAGTACAAAGGTAATACGCTATCAGGATGTATCCTAAGCCTATATTTCTATATACAATGTATCTTTCTCAATCGAAATCTTATGACTATGCAATGGTTTTAATTTTTGTGGAAATGAGATTAAATTACCTGTTTTTATATCCCATTTTGCGCCATGCCAGGGACAGGTCAATTCATTGTTACTTAATTCCCCTTCATGAAGGTCTGCTCCCGCGTGAGTGCAAACATTGTCCATTGCATAATAATTTCCATCCAATTTCGTTACTACTATTTCTTTTCCACCTGCTGTAATATGCATCAACTTTCCATCTTGGACTTCTGAAGATTTTCCAACAACGACCTTGGCCATAGAGATAAAAATAGCTCTGTATTATTTTAACCTAAGTTTCTCAATATTTGTGCAATTTAGATATCTTAATATACAATATTTCAACTTTTTAAAGGTAATCTAGAATGAGGCCAGATGACAAATATTGAATTTTCTGATCAGCTTGAATCGATTACCAATAAGAATCTGACTTGGGTAGATATCCAAAAGCCCACTAGAAAAAAACTAAAATTGCTGGAGGGAAAATACCCACTTCACGAATTAAATATTGAGGATTCTCTTTCAAAAATACAAATACCCAAAATTGACAAGTATCAGGATCATATTTTCGTAATCTTGCATTTTCCGACCGTGGATAAAGATAAGAGTATCCCACGATCAACTCAGCTTGCGATATTTGCTGGGCCCAATTATCTTATTACTGTACAGCAAGGAGAATTGAAACCCATACAGGAAATGTTCAATCTTTGCAAGGAAAATGAGAAACAAAGGGAGACATTTATGGGATCATCTTCTGGTTACTTGCTGCACAGCATTATAGATTTAATGGTTGATGATTTGCTACATGTTTTGATGAAGCTTGAGGGAAATTTGGATGATATAGAAGATTTAGTTTTCGATGAGAAAGTCGCAGTAGCACGAGATATTTCACTATTGAGAAGAGAGATAACAACCCTTAGAAGGGTAGTTGTTCCACTGAGGAGAATCATTTTGGAGTTAAGCAAAGAGATGCAAAGATTTTCTGAAGAAGATTTAACTGACTATTATGATGACGTAAAGGACCATGCCGAAAAGGTCCTTGAAGTTCTTGAAGAATCTAAAGAAACTGTAGAAATTTTTAAGGATACTGATTTCATGTTGAGTACTGAAAAATCAAACAAGATCTTGGCAACTCTTACGATTCTCTTTACCCTGTCTATTCCTGCTACGGTAATCGGGGCTTATTATGGAATGAATGTTAATCTGCCTGGAGGTATTGTGACTGGTACTCCTGAATTTCTTGGACCTTTCAGTTCATTCATAGTATTACTAATAACCGCAATAGTACCTTCATTAGTAATGGTTTGGTACTTTAAGAGATTAGGATGGTTTGGATGGTAGTATGTTATTGATATGATTGTGGACTTACAACTACAGTTCTATTCAATCTCTACTTTCAACTAATGACTTCAAATCAATGTTGAAGAACGTTCGCAGGATGCCCATATATGATTCAACTGGAGGTGGAATCTCATCCTCACATGATACTTTCATATTCCAGGCATTGATCCATATTATCATTGCATACAGGATATTGAGAAATCGCTTATACTGATCTGGTACAACCCCAAGGCTTTCCAAATACTTGTCGCCCAATACCCAGGATGCTGTAAAGTCAAGACACTTTTGACCATGGATAGCCTTAATCTGGTCTTCTATACTCTTGGCATATTTAAACGGAGTTCGGGAAACAAAAAAGGGAAAATCTGATTTATTAGGAATAACTAAGTCGGGGGGTGACCAGACGGTAATAATTCTACTGCCCTCTTTTAATTCTGTAGAAAATTTCTGCATCATTTGTTTTATCATCTTTTCATCATGAAACCAAAAAAGGAACACATTCCCATCAGAGATATCCACACTTCTTATATCATCGATTATTACTCTGGTATTTCTTAGTGAACGCGTTTTTTTCAAAAGACTCCCAACTAATTTTTTTCGTTTTTCTACGCCTATTGCTTTCTTGACTTTATATTCAGTCGATGCAATGTAAACCGCACTACTATTCCCGCATCCTAGATCATAAAAAATATCTTTCTTGGAAAGTCTCGCAAGTTTGAACATTCTCCTTATCACACCATCGGGCAAACTAACATTGTCACCTTTAACAACCGAAGTTGGAAGGGTAGAAATGAATTCACTAATGTTCATTGTATATCGTGTATCGGGTACAAGAATGTCTACTTATTATATAAAAATGGAACTATGATAATAGTCCATTTAGTATATCAAGAATAAACATAATGTTTGATAAAGTTAATAATGGACATTTGGATATTCTTCTTTGTGAACTGTGATTATTGTGGTCATATTTACATGGCCCACCAACTCGAAGGGGATAAGGATAGACAATACTCTCTGTTTGATGTTGGTAGATGTCTAATAATGGGATGCATTTGCTCCAGTTATATTGATAAAATTGAAAAGATAGACGAAGAACTATTATGAACGGGACTTTCTCAAATCTGAATAGGCTGGAAATAGTTTTTACTGAATCAATGTACTGTGGTTTAGTAAATAGAACATGATTCACCACTAGACGGATCAAAATGAAAAATACCAAATTTTTGAATATACTATTACCTTTCATATCTTTGAGCCTAATTTATTCGACCATGCTCATTGGTGTCTATATTTCTTCTCTGAATAGAGGTGTGGCATGCCCTGATTGGCCCCTATGCCCAAACGGATTTGCGTTTCCTCCAGAGAAATTTTTCTACGAACATTTTCATAGACTTGTGGCAATAGTTGCTGCTATTTTTACTGGCGTCGCTTTGATTTTCATCAGAAAAAGCCTTTGGAAATTGAATAAACTGATTGTCATAATAGTTACCTCCATGATTATTATCCAAATTATCATGGGCATCTTTGTCATTTCAAGTAGATTGAATCCTGTAATTGTTGCAGTACATCTCTCTACAGCAGTAACAATTTTTTCGCTTATTTTTGTACTGCTAAGGGAATCATATTTGGAAATCAAGAAAGGAAGAGTATAGAATTAATGAATAGCAATGATTTCAGAAATTCAAAATAATGATTGTATTCATGGGTAGTAATGGTATTCTATGATAAAATTTATTTTTTTTGTTGGAAGAATATTGATAGACGAGCAAAATTTTTATTCATTTATTGATTCTAGATTACTTTATCTATTAAATCAATTTGGAGCCAAAATTGATTATAGAAATTATTTTGCAATAAAGGACGATATCATAAAGAATAGAAAGTTGTCAAAAGACAGTGTCGAAGAGTTAGTTACTCAAATATGCATGGTCCTAATGCCTAAGGGATATGAAAAAATGATTTTGAGGTACATCCTACCATCAATAGAATTTGCAGAGAAACACCTATTGTATCCTTGCGATGACACAATGGCTACGATAGAAACACTTGCCAAAAATTTTAGGATAGGGATAATTGGCAGTCACGAGAGTGAATATTCAAAAATTTTGAAAACCTATGGAGTGGACAGATACATTAATTGTTGTGTCTTATCTTACAAAGAAAATGATGAACCCGACAGAGAAATCTTTGGTTTGATTTTAGATATGTTGGGTATTAAACCGTACGAAACTTTACTCGTAGGTGATAGACTTGACGTACATATTCATCTTGCAAATGCGTTGGGGATGGTTTCGATTAGGTTTTGTAAAACCATATTCAATTTACAAGAAGCTACGAACCAAAATGAGGTTCCAAAACTAACAATCAATAAACTTGAGGAACTTGCCAACACCGACTATATGATGGAGCAAATTTAAAAGACTAGCATGAATCTAATGACCTCTTTCGGACTGTTCTTTTATGCTTTTGAAAACCCTCATCATTTCACTTTTTTCTAGCCTATGGTTTGAAGTAAACATAGAATGAATTGCACCTCCTCCATCTCCAGGCTTCCTTGGGACTATGTGCAGATGTACATGTGGTATCTCTTGTCCGGAATCCTTACCGTTATGTATAGATAGTAACGTGCTTTGTACATTGGTTCCTTCTTCTATGAAAGGTAGTATTTTGTATGCTAATCTAAACAGATTGATAATTTCATCAAATTCAACATCTTGTAATTTTGCATAATGATTTTTAGTAATAACCAGGGTATGTCCTGCAGTCAGTGGAAATGCATCAAGAAAAGCAATTGCGTTTTCATTTTCGTCTATGATATTGGCATCAATTTTCTTTTGTCCAATCTTGCAAAATATACAATTGTTGTCAATTTTTGCATTCATGTTTTTTAATAGTCCCTTCGACTAATAAAATTTTACCACATCTGAAATAATTCTTGATAAAATATTCAAGCTGTGTTATTGAAAAGCGATGTAATGTGCTTTGCTGCAACATATTTATTTATATTATTATTAATGGTAACCATAGGCCGTTCTTTGTCATTTACAAATCCGATAATCTGAGGATTGAAGTTATGTTTCTTCAGGTCTTCCAAAATTAGTGGTGCCAAATCCTCACTTGTTACTATCAAGTGACATCCATTCATCGCTGCTGTTGAATTTGAAACAAGGAATTCATCTGTGGCAAATCTGGCCAACTCCTCATGCTTTATTGGTACTTCATTTATGACCAAGTGGGCATTTGCCACTTTGGCTAAATTAATTAATGCCAAGATGCCATCCGAACCAACAGGATAAACGCTAATAATATTACCATTTGTATCTACCTCCTTTCCAAAATCAGTACAGTATTTTGAAATTATCTTACCCAAGGAAAATCTGGGTTGAGTTAACGATTTTATTATTTCATTCTTGATTGAGATATCAATTGGTTCGTGCTTACTCAAAATGGAGTTCATTTCTCCAATCCGATTTATTGTGTAGATGCTTAGAGGAGTTAATGAACCAAATTTGTCTGTCAATATCAATACCATCCCTGGTTGAATGAGATCATATCTTGCGGGTAATTCCTTTGTGGAATGGGCATAAGCTGTTGCCCCATAGAACAGTTTTCCTAATTTAAGAGAACTATAGTCATCGAGTAACAAATTATACTTTGCCGCAAACTTATCACTGTTTGTTCTTATACTGTCCAACAAACCCTCATCTGGCGCATCGTAAATTGGTAATATTCTAAAACCCAAAGTACATCCTAGTAAAAGTAGATTTTCGATGGCTGAGGCAAGGGCAATTGAAGTGTTTATCATAGAATCCGGTTCCTCATCGGGATCGATTAATTTACCAGATGAAATATTGACTGCGGTATATCCCAACTTATTTCCTCTATGTGTGTCAATGTAATCAACAAGTCCAAATTGTGATTCAAATTGCGATGTAGTTGAAAGCACTACTCTCTTTAACTGATGTTTGGGAGGTTTTTTACCATAGAAATTGTCAAGTAGGTGGGACAGACTTTGTTCATCTTCTGCTACTTCATTGTGAATCCTCATTAGCGAAATAATTTTCTTGTTTTTCAAATCCTCAGAAATTGATTCGTTCACATTGTATATCCTGCGGGTTATATCGGGACTCTTTCCACTATACTGGAATGAATCAAACCATGACAGATCGCCCCAAGAATTATGTTTTATCTTTTCAAAAGATTTCTCTAGGGAAAAAAAATCAACTTCGTTAGAGCAATTTGATATCCAACCGATTGGATCAAAGCCTAAATTCTGATATTTGAATATATTTTGCCAAAAATCATGAGTCAAAAACTAAAGCCCCCACACACCACTCATATACAACACTAATAATGAATCTTCCTAATGGATAAAAACTCCTCAACTATATTTAAGTAGTCTGATAAAAAGAATAATAATTATAAGCCTAAAATTCTCAAATTACAAATAATGCCGATAAATTATGACGAAAAAAAGGCACATGATTCGTTATTAAGCGAAATAGAAAACATTGAGGAGATGGAATCTAAATCTGCCCCTGAGATACTAAAATGGGGATTTGAGAAATTTGGAGATAAAATGGTGCTCGCTTCAAGCTTTGGAGCTGAAGACGTTGTATTGATTGATATGATGTGCAAAATCAATAGAAATCTTACTAGAGTATGTACGTTGGATACTGGTAGACTTAACCAGGAAACATATGATCTTATTGATAAAATTAGAAAAAAATATGACATTGTTGTAGATGTGTATTTTCCGAACGCAGTTGATATTGAAAAGATGGTCGCAAGCAAGGGAATGAATCTAATGTATGAAAGCATTGAAAATAGGAAACTTTGTTGCAACCTTAGAAAGATTGAACCGTTGAAAAGAGCACTTAAACAATTCGATTGCTGGATTACTGGATTACGTCGGGAACAAACCATAACTAGGAATAAGATATTGAAGATTGAAGTTGACTCCTTGAACAACAACATTATCAAATTAAATCCGGTGGCCGACTGGACTAGTGAAGAAATATGGAAGCATATTCATGAAAATAAAATCCCGTATAATGAACTACACGATAAAGGTTATCCAAGCATTGGCTGTGAACCTTGTACTAGATCTATTAGGGAAGGCGAGGATCCTCGGGCTGGGAGGTGGTGGTGGGAAAATGACGCCCATAAGGAATGCGGTTTGCACTGGAAAGAAGGTAAATAAATACTATTGTCAACTAATCTAATTTTACCACACGGTGGTAAATTAATCACTAAACAAACTAAGAGAAATCACGATGACTTGAAAACATTCGAGGTATCTCCAGATATTAGAACAGATGCTGAAAATATATCCACAGGGGTTTTTAGTCCCCTTGAAGGCTTCCTGACTCAAGAAGATTTTCTAAATGTACTTAAAGAAGGACGATTGAGTAACGGTATTCCCTGGACCATTCCTATTATTGTTGACGTGAAAAAAGAAGTCGCGGGGCATATGAGGGATCTAGGAGATATTGTTCTTTGTTCAGATGGCCAAGAATTTGCTATACTTCACGTTGACGAAATCTATGCTTACAACAAGGACGATATTGCAACTGCAGTATACGGTACCAACGATTTTAACCATCCTGGTGTAAGCAGACTCTCTAAAATGCACGAATTCCTAGTGGGCGGAAAAATGGAAGTTTTTAAAATGAAGGAACATGATAAGATCCAAAAGTTTAGGATGCATCCAACAGAAACTCGTGCAGAGATTGTCAAGAGAGGTTGGAAGACTGTGGTAGGTTTTCAAACAAGGAATGTACCGCACGTTGCCCATGAAATGTTACAAAAGGCCGCTTTGAACATATACGATGGTTTGTTTGTCAATCCGTTAATTGGCAAAAAAAAGATAGGCGATTTTACTGATAGTTTGATAATAGACGCATATGAGTCATTAATCATGAATTATTTTCCCAAAAATAGGGTATTGTTTTCCACAATCCATACATTGATGAGGTATGCAGGTCCACGCGAAGCTATTCACCACGCTATCATGCGGAAGAATTTTGGATGCACACATTTCATAGTAGGCAGGGATCATGCGGGTGTGGGAGACTATTATCCACCATTTGCAGCTCAAGAAATATTCAACGAATATCCTGATCTGGAAATTAAGCCAGTTGTCTTTCCATCATTTTACTTTTGCAAAACATGTATGTCGTATGCCAACGAAAAAACTTGTCCACATGGTGCAGAATCAAAAGAGGAGCTGAGTGGAACTATGATTCGAAAAATGGTAAATTCAGGTAAAGTACCAGAAAAGCATTTAATGCGTCCAGAAATTTCTGATTTAATTCTTAAATCAGAAAAACCATTTGTAGTTGATTAGCCTTGATTGGAACACTGAAAGTTGGATTAATTTTCGCGGTATTCTTGATAGTATATCCCACCTTTACAATCAATGCGCAGAGTATTGTTCACGATGTAATCAAAACAAAAAATTCAGAAAGATTTGATGTTGATTACAATGCATCCAATACTTTTCGAAGACAACCTGTGGTCTATCAATTTTCACATTCTATCCCAACAAACTGGCAATTTACGATTCAAAACAACCTGTCCTATCTAGATAGCGCTAATGCAAAAAGTGTAATAAAGATCCAAGAGCCTGCGCCGAGCGAGAAATTCATAGAACTTGCTATGTTTAGCGAAAAAACTGGAAAATTCTGGGTAGCTATCAATACAAACGAATCGGGTTATATCAGAGTATACGAGCGTGATCAGGACGGTTGGTCTAGGGATCAACCCGTTTTTGTAGCACATGCAAACAATCAGGGTCTAACCATAACAAATGGCAAGAGAATAATAATTGACAAGCTATCAGTAGACGATTTTGTTATTGGATCGGTATCAATATATGGTAAAGATGAATTAACCAGTCCAGACAATTCAAACGCTGGTACTATTTCATTCGATATCATATTTGGTAATCCTGCGGAATCTCCATTATATTTCGTACCATTAATAACCATCATAGCTATTGGATTAATAATACTTGTTTTACTTATCAGAAAAAAACGGGATTAGTTATTATTTTTGTAGTATTTGCATAGTTTTGTTAAGCGACAGACATTACATTTTGGCTTAATTGGCAAACAAATGTTTTGACCAAATACAACAAAGGTTTCATTCACTGCAATCCAATACTTTCTATCTACTGATTTTTGAAGGACAATTTCAGTCTCTTCCGGTTTTTTGGTATTAACAATCCCAATTCTATTGGAAATTCTATGGACATGAACATCCACTGGAATCGCTGGTTTTCTAAAGCCGTATACCAGTACACAATTTGCAGTTTTTCTTCCTACACCTGGGAATGAAAGGAGATCTTCTAGGTTGGGAGGGACCTTGCTATTGTATTTCTCTACTATTATTTTTGATACCTCCTTTATTCTAGCTGCCTTTACATTATAGAAGCCTATTTTCTGAATCAATTCCTTTATTTCCTTCAAATTTGCTCTCGATAACTCCTCGGGATTCTTGAATTTGGAAAAGAGCATCTTAATCACATTTGTCGTAGTTTCATCTCTGGTACGAGCCGACAATATAGTTCCTATCAATATTTTATAGGGGTTCCCATCTTCCTGAGTCTGCAAGTTTTTCAATGCAGTGGCTCTGACGAGATTGTTATTGCGTAGAGTACTTTGCATTAACGAAATTATCTTTCCGAATTTTAAAGTCATGTTCCTAACTAATTAGTATTAAGAATATGAATAACGTTACAAAAAAGTTTTTGGAAAGAAATGATTATTCCTTCTTTTGTTTTACTCTGGCTCTACCAGTTTTTCGTGGTGCGATATTACCTACTTTCCTACCTGGGGGAGTTGTTCTACCCACTGATGATTGACGACCTACATGTTGATGCCTTCCACCGCCGTGTGGGTGGTAAACAGCAGCTTGTGCTATACCTCTTACCTTTGGATATAATTTGCCATGGGCAGTCATGTATTTTTGCTTGTTTCCAGCTTTTAGGAATGGCTTTTCTTTTCTTCCGGCGCCAGAAATAACTCCAATCATTGCCTTGCATCTCGGGTTTAATGTTGTAAATTTCCCTGAGGGTAACTTTATAGACACACCTTGGGAAGTATGAGAAAAAACAATAGCTGACGCTCCGGCAGATTTGACAAGTTTTCCTCCATCACCAATGTTCTTTTCCAGATTACAAATAAGGGTACCGTCAGGAATGGATTCTAGTGATAAAATATTGTTTGGTTTGAATTCAACGTTGTTTCCAATTTGAATTTTTCCTCCTACTTCCAAACCATCAGGGGCCGGCATATAGCTAATCTCCTTATCAAATTCAATTTTGGCTAATGGTGCGTCTCTCCCTCGTTCATGAACAATGTCAACTATGGAACCAATTTTTTGTTCGGATGATTGTAAATTCGGATATTTAGCAGGCACAATTTTTCCTGTTTTTATGGCCTGAAACTGTTTGCCTCCTCTTCCCCTTCTACGTACTAATGGTCTTTTACCCAAAACAGTCCAATCAAATTAGAAATATCATCAAGATTTGAATCTTTTGGTATGTGATAGATTGAGATAGGCAAATTAAAGATGAATCTGTTTTCAATTCGTTTTTTGTACTCCGAGGATCGTGAAGTGAAATAATTTTCGGTTTAACGTAGTACTAGGATACATTATTTTTTCTGATGTTTTACTAGAGAAGATTTTTGAAGAGTAACCCTCGACAAAGGTATAAAGATAGGCACGATAGTACTTGATATCGTGAGTCAAAACACTCTCTCGCTGAAGGTTCTCGAAGCATATACTCGAGACGTAGGTCGTGGAGTGGCTAGAATCGATTATGATTCAATGGACTCTTTGACTGCATCTACAGGCGACGTTATAGAAATCCGAGGAAAAAGAAGAACCGTCGCAAAATGTCTACCCCTCTATCCATCTGATGAAGGTAAAGGAATCGTAAGAGTAGATGGGCTTGTGCGAAATAATGCTGGTGTTGCCATTGGAGACACAGTCATTGTAAAAAAAATTAAAGCTGTTCCTGCAGAAAAGGTAATTGTTGCTCCGCTAGAAGCAATTCCACCAATTGACGAACGTTACCTTGCCGATGCATTGGAAAGCGTACCATTAATCAAAGGAGACAATGTCATGGTTCCTTATTTTGGCGGTAGACTTACTTTTCAAGTAATAGGAGTAACTCCGCCATCAGATGCAGTATTGGTAACTCAGAAAACTATATTCCATATTGCAGAGAAAGGTGAAACGCTTAGAGGTGTTCCTCAAGTTACTTACGAAGATATTGGCGGTCTAAAGGAAGAGATCCAAAAAGTCAGAGAAATGATAGAGCTGCCATTGAGGCATCCTGAAATCTTTGAGAAATTAGGTATCGAGGCACCAAAAGGTGTGTTACTCTATGGACCTCCAGGAACCGGTAAAACTCTTCTTGCTAAAGCAGTTGCTAACGAGAGTAATGCTCATTTTATTAGTATCTCTGGCCCTGAGATTATGAGTAAATTTTATGGAGAGTCTGAGGCACGATTAAGAGAAATTTTCAAGGAAGCCAAAGAAAAGGCACCTTCTATCATATTTATTGACGAAATAGATTCAATCGCTCCAAAAAGAGAAGAAGTTACCGGTGAGGTTGAAAGGAGAGTTGTTTCTCAATTATTATCACTAATGGATGGACTTGAAGCAAGAGGTAAGGTTATTGTCATTGCAGCGACAAACCGTCCGAATGCAATAGATCCAGCCCTGAGAAGACCCGGAAGATTTGACAGAGAAATTGAGATAAAAGTACCAGATAAACGCGGAAGATTGGAAATACTGCAAATTCACACAAGAAATATGCCTCTAGATACTGATGTAGAACAGGATAGAATAGCTGCAGTTACGCATGGCTTTGTTGGTGCTGATTTGGAATATCTCTGTAAGGAAGCAGCCATGAAATGCCTTAGAAGATTGCTTCCTGAGTTAAACCTGGAAGATGAAAAATTATCACCTGAAGTTTTGAATAAACTTATAGTTACTAAAGCAGATTTTGACAATGCGGTAAAAGAGGTTACTCCTTCCGCAATGAGAGAGGTTTACCTGGAATCACCGGATGTGCCATGGTCTTCCATAGGTGGATTAGAAGATATTAAGCGTGAATTACAAGAAGCTGTAGAATGGCCATTAAGATTCCCAGAACTTTATACAAAGCTTGGACATTCTATGCCAAAGGGCTTGTTATTGCATGGCTTATCCGGAACTGGTAAAACACTCCTGGCAAAAGCTGTCGCAACCGAGTCCGAAGCCAACTTTATCAGCGTAAGAGGACCAGAATTGCTTAGTAAGTGGGTTGGGGAATCTGAAAGAGGTATTAGAGAGATCTTTAGAAGAGCAAGACAGGCAGCTCCATGTGTTGTATTCTTTGATGAAATAGATTCAATAGCTCCAGTTAGAGGAATGGGTGGAGACAGTATGGTTACAGAAAGAGTAGTTTCACAATTACTTACGGAACTGGATGGTATCCAATCGCTTTCAGGTGTGGTAGTATTAGCTGCAACCAATAGAGCAGATATTATTGATACAGCCTTGCTAAGACCAGGAAGATTTGATAAAATCTTGTTAGTTCCATTACCGGATAAATCAGCAAGGCAAAAAATATTGGAAATACACAGTAAGGACAAACCACTTGGTTCAGATGTTGACCTGACGAGAATAGCTGAAATGACAGATGGATTCAGTGGCGCTGACACTAGTTCTGTTATTAATACTGCTGTTTCCTTGGTATTACATGAATACCTTGCAAAGTATCCTACACCTGAGGAAGCAGCAAGACACGCATCAGAAGCTCATGTAATGATGAGACATATTGAAGAGGGTGTAAAAAAGATTAAGGCCCAAAGAGAAGGCAAACCAGGAGAAAAAGTCTCCGTTCAATACTACAGATAGTACTAGTTACTATTTTTTCATTTTTTAGAATTTTACTAGTGATAACAGATACTACTAATCATGGCTGTATATTTTTTCTCTGACGACCTCATACGCCTTGGCAGCGTCATCCATACCCAGAATCAAAACTATTTCACTTTGCGTAAAAAAAGCATTATACAAAGGAATACGATTGTTGTGTAATATGGAGAGAACAATTGACAGAACTTCATACGTATTTTCCTTGTCCGACTGAACGGTAATTGTAATTTTTGAGAGTCCATCCTTTATTTCGCCCGGAACACCTTTTGGAGATGATTTGAACATGCTCCGAATTTCATCTATGTCTTCGGCAAAGAGCCGAATTTGCTTGTTCGTCCTGAACATATTGTATCCCCCGCCTAATTCAAATATTTCATCTAGGACTTGATACGTGTCATCACTTTCGTGAAAATCAATATCTATGATGCTTCCTGTTAGAGTCATCCTGACTCCATCAAGAATTGGATGAACTTCATAATTATTATCCTCCAGAGAATCTGCGAATCTTTTTATCGCTACTACAAGCGTATTAATATTTACTTCAGATTTTGTCAGCTTCTCTACCTCAGGTTTGATTTTTTGTGCTAATGCTGTATAGTTTGCTATACCTGTGCTTAGAGCTTGAAAAAATAACGTATTAGAACCAATAACCTGTCTCACTGCATGTGGTACAGAAAAGGCCTGAGAATACATATCTTTTATATCGCTATAAAAGTAATAAACCTTTCTTGCATAACTAAAAAGCTACTATATGTACTAAAATTTACAAAATGTTAGAATTATAGTATGAAATGACGTATGATAAATTTAACCTGACTTGTTCTAATAAAATTGACAATGACTTTTTTTAACAAATTGAATTGTAATGCTCGCATTGACAAAGCATGAATTCATTATAGATAATGGAACTGAAAAAATTCAGGAGTTAGGACACCTCCACAAGAACGTTGCAGTCAAATATCTAATGAAGAGGCGAAGATCAGTTTTGATGACAAAAAATCTAGAAAAAGTAGAGAGTCTTTTTTCTAAACTTCCTAGAAAAATCAGGATAATAGGGAAACAAGTTACTCATAGTTACGAAGTAAACTGGGAGAGACAAGGGGTAACAGAATTTGAGGGATCAAGATTTGTATTTACCCTAAAGTCGTTAGACAATTAAATCAACGCTAATGGTATGCTCAGATGATTATTTTTTCATTATTGTTCCTCATATCTCTACTTAGACCCATGGAACTTAGAATTCGCCAACAAATTGCTTCCTACTTTGGTTAACGGAAATGCTCCCTTAACTTCTCTTTACGATTGCTGCAAGAACTTGCGATTCAATTAACCAAAAAATCCATATGAAATCTTGACTACGATATAATCCCACTTGTCAGTATCATATTGATTTTTCACTCATAATGCGGAACCATGAGGTTAGAAGAGTATTTATAATATGTAATTAAATCAAATAATTAAATTCATACATTCTGAATTTGGTGAAGACATTTGAAATATCCGCTAAGAAATATTGTATTAGAAAAAATTAAGGAAGTTGGCAACTTGTCGGACAATGAACTCTTAAACAATTTGGAAAAAGACGGAGTACAAATAACGGTGGCTGATTTGAACAAAACGTTACTTGATTTAGAAATTTTTGGATTGGTGAGAGTAAGCTGGTTAACAAAGGACAAAAGAAGAATAGAACTGGTTACATAGTAGATTTTTTCATTGCTGTTTGCGAGATTACTTGTCGAAATTGAATCCCATCTTATATGATTCTCACATTCATCTTACCGATACTGAGTATGACAGTTTTTTGCCGTCAATTCTTGCAACTTTAAAAGGGATGCGAATAAAGGCATGTTCAGTAACAGTAGACTCTGCCACTTCATCAAAGGCATTAAGACTTTTTGGTGACAAAGATGTTAATAAAATCGTATATAATTTTGTGGGAATACATCCGCAACATGCAAATGAAGACATCTCACTGTTTGAAGAGATGGTAGCTTCCAACATCAAAAGTATTGATGGGATTGGTGAAATTGGACTTGATCCGACTTATTACGATAAGGATAGAAATACTGATACCTTGCAAGACAAAGTTTTCAACAAGATGTTAACTCTTGCAGAAACGTACGACTGGCCAGTTTCAATCCATTCTAGGCAGTCACTTGATAATGTTCTAAATCTGTTATCCACATATAACCTGAGAAAGGTATGTCTTCATTGGTTTGATGGTTCTCCACAACAACTAGAAAGATCTCTTGGTATGGGATTGCATGTTTCCTACGGGCCTTCGCTAGTTTATTCAAAGAAAAAGCAAGTACTATTGAAGTTGACAGATAAAGGAAAAATATTAATTGAAACCGACGGACCAGTAAGATATCCCTCGTGTTTCAAAAATATTATTACACTTCCAACATCAGCATTAATGAGTGTAATAAGAAGCATGTCAGACATTCTTTGCATGTCCCCTAAAGATACAGCAGATAAACTTGAAGAGAATTCCATTTTATTCTTAGATTAGAATAAGAATCTGGTTTCTTTAATAGGGAAGGTATAAAATAGCCTATATGAGTAGAGTCAGATATTGAATAGAGTTAAAAGACTTTCTACGGAGCTCTTAAACCGATATCCAGATAAATTTAATGTCGATTTTCAACAAAATAAAAAAACAATCGATGAGATTGCAAAGGTCAGGTCAAAAGAACTACGTAACCAGATAGCCGGATATATTGCCTCATATATCAATAAACAAACAAAAGAACAAAATAAGAAAATTGAACAAGACGTCGATGAAGAGTAAAATAAATTTCTCGGCGGGAAATTGATAACTTTAAAGCTACTGGGGTCCATAAAGAAATATTGTGGCAAAGAGAGTATTATTGTTCATGAAAAGGAGATTATGCTATCAAATATCTTTTCTATACTCTATCAGAACATGTCTAATTCTAAACATATTGATATAGAAAACCTCCTAATTTTGATTAATGGTGTAGATTTATCAATATCCGGCAATGGAAAAAAAATTAAATCTGGCGATATCGTAACTATTGCAAACCTAGTTCACGGCGGTTAGGGACACCAATAAAATACCTGAAAATGGCATGAAAGAAAAAATCATTAAAATTAGTAGCGTTCCACTATATAAAATAGATTCAGTTTATGTAGCAATAATCAGTACCGATACTTTACATGTTACTGATATAGGAAACACTATAGAATCATTTAGAAAGATGTTTCCGGGTGTTATGATTCAGGGGATTAACCCAAAATTCATATTTGGAATAGATCACATATTTGAGGTAATTCAGATAGTCTTAGAATCAAATAATAGAAAAATCAATATCGCTAAGAGGTTAGAAATGGAAGTTTTATTGAGACTAATTTGCAGTAATCAGGTTGATAAGGCAATTGACATCGGAGGTATAAAAAATAACTATTCAGGTTGTTTCATTTTACTTTCTGAAAATAGGCGATTGATGACAGATTCTATAAAATCTTTGAGGAAAGTCTTTGTCATACAAAATCTCTCTTTATTGAATGCGACAACAGATAAGATTGTCTATATATGCAATAAAATAGGGTTTAGACGTAGCAATTATAGTAAAACGGAATTTTTGAAAATTCTAACCGAAAAAGCCGTACTTCTTTCTCAATAAGGGCTCAGTTATTCTGTAGGTCTCCAACCGGTGGGATGAGTTTTTCATTCAAAGATTCTCCACCGACTGTTTGTTTTTACGGTAAAGTACAGTGTTATACAAACTATATTAGAGCTCCATCCTATGGATAACTTTTGAACTTTTGGACCATTAATTCCTTTATATCGCACAAAACACCATCATTTAGTGTCCAAATAGTTCAAAACCAACCATTTTTTTGAACACTGAATCAATAATCTGAACAATCTTGTAGCTTTCAAAATTTTAAAATAAAAAATATATAGTTAATTCTCATAATAAATGGAAAGGAAAAATAGGTGCACAGTTAGATAAGCCTGATATAGGAATATCGCAAATAGACAGAAAAATACTAAAAATTTTGCTCGCTCCTAACAGTCAAAAGACTACCAAAAGTATATCTGCAAAATTAGGAATTCCTGTTACAACTGTTAGACGAAGACGCAAACGATTAGAAGGTAAGTTTTTGAAAGTGCAATATGTGCTGGATATTGAAAAATTTGGATGGAGGCGCATTGATTTTTTTATTTCGATAAGAAACGGGATGGTGAACGCTGTTGCCAATAAACTAATGGATTTAGATGATGTCACTTACGTCGGCAAGAGTATAGGGGAGCATACCATTGACCTAAGAGTAGAAACAATTGTAAAAGATAATGTAGTATTGCTTGACCTTCTGGAGGAAATTAAAGGCATGGATGGTGTCAAGGACGTAGTATGGAGCGAAATTGTTAGTGTTGTAGGAAGGAAAATATCAATACCGGTTTCCATTATTGACAAAATTTGATTATCGTTATTATTGAGTGACTGGCGGGAGGGACTCGTGCTCGCAGATAATGAACAAAGGAACACTAATCCCACCAGTTCTTGTGCGTAGAGTTTTTGTTAATGGATTCATCAATTATATATCATTATGAAACGACAAATCTGTGAATTTAACAAGAAAAAGTCCGAAGGTAAATATTCAATGGCATCAAAGATCAAAATTCTAAAATGAATTGTTTTTAAGGTTCAGTTATCAATCGGAGAGATTTTCTCGGTCTTGTCTGAGAATAGTAGTTCAGTAAATCATAAATCTAGTGATATTAGTGTCACCCATTTAAATAAAATCTAGAACATATATTGTCATATTTTAACATACATTATTTCTATACAAAAATAGTACATAATTTTAATACTACCAACTGAGTGAACATGTTCGTGCAAATACATTTTCTAGTATCAATAATCTTTTTTTATTTTGTATTGACTCTAAGATATTTGATACTATGAGGATATTTTTTCTTTTACCGAGCTAAATATTTGGTTTGGTCTAAGAATCGATATACCGGCAACCATTTTTACTATTTGGATGAGGATTATCCAATTTGGATTATCCAAATTTACTTTCATTTTCAGTTTGCTTGTAACGGTAGAAATGATTTCATTTGAATGCAATCTTGAATGTCTTTTTTCTATCAGTACTCTATACGTCTCCTGCGCATCAATTTTTCTACAGAGTTGATTGACAATATCATGAATCTCGGTTACTTCAGCTTTACAATTCATTTCAAGTGGTATGATTCTTAGAACATATCTAAATTTCCAAGGCTCCTTTCTGACCATTTCTTTGCATTCTTCCACAAATTGAAAGGGATCAAGACTGGTATCGACTAGTATGATCCCCGAAACAGACGAAACCTCAATCGAGGGATCCTTATCACCTATAACATCTAAAAGTTGCAATATTTCATCAAAGGCATCATCTTCTCTATTTCTAAACGTTGTTACTAGCAAATTAAAATTCATGATATGTTCACTAACTGCCGAGTCTTCACTCTTATGGTATCTATTTATTCGATAATAACTATTTCGAATTCTTTCTTTTGTCAATCAGTGATTTAGGAAAATATTGTCTTTTCATTAAAGGAATCCAATGTTATTAATATGCTATATCACATTGTAAGATTATGAGTCAAATCAATATAGTTGAAAACAAACCAGCTTTATTGATTGACGTCATAATCGATAATAAATCAAACAAAGTATTGGTAATAAGCGATTTGCATGTGGGCAGTACATACTGGTCACAAAATAATGACATCGCATTTGATTGGTATCATATTACAAAAGAAATTGAGGCCGAGCTGCGGGATATTGTTGTTTCGAACAAAGTAGATTCTATGGTTCTACTTGGCGATATTAAGAACAATATCTATAAAGTAGTAAAGGATGATTGGAATTTGATTCCAAAATTTTTACATTCATTGTCCGCATTCTGCCAAGTATATTTAATTCCTGGAAATCATGACTCGAAGATAGGATTGGTAACGCCGGAGAATATCAATCTAATGGGAGTCAAAGGAATGGTACTAGGTGACATTCTCTTGACACACGGACATACATTCCCTTCTGAGCTCAGATCAAATATTAATAAAATTATTATGGGGCACTTACATCCTACATTTTTCAGAGAAAACAGTGTTTTGAATGGACAAAAGATTTGGATTTTTCTGAAGGTAAAAAAGGAAGCTATTTTTCCAAGTACAAAAGGATCACTAGAACTTATAATGTTACCGGCATATAATAGGTATGTTTATGGGAACTACCAGGTGAGAAACAGAAGAACAAGTTCACCTATTTTAAAAAAGATATTGAGAAAGGAGATTATTGAAAAGTGTTTAATAGTATCAATAGATGGTACCATTCTCGGTAATGAAAATCTACTAGGAGAAGTCTTTAACTCCTCGCTTTAGTCAATATGATATTTGGATAATGGGCTTATTGATGGTTTATTCTTATTTCTCCACTCTAAACAGTGTATGAATGAAATGGCTGATTCCACAGTGGTAAGAACAGGTACTCCCATTTCTACAGCTTTTCTTCTGATTTGATATTCATCATCTAGCATTCCTACGTACTTTTCAATGGTAGAAGTAGATGGAATGTTAATAATAAAATCTATTTTCTTGTCATAAAGGAGATCTGCAATATTTGGTTTTCTTACCGGTTCACTAATTTTGTGAACTTCTTGCACATTTGTAGTAATATTGTTCTTGATAAATTCGGCCGTATGTTCTGTTGCAAGTATATTAAATTTCATAGAGTTTATGAGTGAAATTAAAGAAAGCATTTTTTCTTTATTTTTTTGACCTCCTATGGTTATTAGGGCCGATCCTGAAAGTGGTAAATTGTATCCTGCTGCTTCATAGGCCTTTGATAAGGCATCATAAAAACTATTACCATGACAAGCAACTTCTCCTGTTGATTGCATTTCGACTCCCAATACAATGTCCGAGCCTTCCAATTGCATAAAAGAAAACTGTGGTACTTTTATTCCGAAACCACTTATTTTTAGCCAGGGTTCATTAAGGCCCTCCGGCAAGTTACCATCCATTATTGCTTTGGATGCTAACGAAATCAAATTAATCCCAACTATCTTTGACACAAATGGCGTAGTCCTAGAAGCTCTGACATTTGCCTCAATAACATATACCTCATCATCCTTGATCAAGTATTGGATATTGAGCGGACCCTTCACTTCTAATTTTCTTGCAATCATGTTAGAGTAATCCACAATAGTATTCATTGTTTGTCTGTTCAACCTCCATGGAGGTATGCACATCATAGCATCTCCAGAATGGATTCCTGCGTTATCTATGTGCTCAATTAAGGCCCCTATTATGACATCCTTTCCATTGCATACTGCATCTACTTCTACTTCAGCTGAATCCTGAAAGAATTTACTAATCACAATAGGGTACTCTGGATTTACTTGTGCGGCTTCATTGATGTATCGCTCTAATTGTTCGTCATTCCAAATTACTTTCATGGCTGCCCCACTTAACACATATGATGGCCTTACTAAGACAGGGAATCCTACATTTTGAGAAAATGTCTTTGCTCCGTCCAAGTCCGTGAATTTATTCCAAGGAGGCTGCTTTATATTCAATGAATCGAGCAATCTACTAAATTTTTCCCTATCTTCTGCCATGTCAGTATGGGTACTATCGGTACCAATAATAGGTATATTTAGTTGTCCTAATTTAGGTACAAGATTATTTGCAGTCTGTCCTCCCACACAAGTGACTATTCCCTTGGGATGTTCCTTTTCATATATATCTAGAATGCGTTCTAATGACAGTTCCTCAAAATAAAGTCTGTCTGAGATATCATAGTCAGTTGAAACTGTTTCGGGGTTGCAATTAATAACTGATACTGATTTGGTACCATTATTTTTTAGGCCCCAAACCATGTTAACCGTACCCCAATCAAATTCTACACTACTTCCTATTCTATATGGCCCAGCTCCAAGCACCATTACCGAATTTGTTTCTTTCTTGTAAACAATATCATCTTTATCTCCTCCATACGTCAGATAAAGATAATTCGTCTTCGCAGGCCATTCTGCTGCTAATGTATCAATTTGCTTTACTACGGGATTAATACCAAGTTTTTGTCTCAATTTTCTAGCACTTATTTCCTTTACTCCCAAACACTGACCTATTTGTGAATCTGAAAATCCATACCTTTTTGCATCTCGCAATAAACCTTCAGAAATATCAGATACATCGACCTTATGTAGTTTATCATACATGTCCACAATATTTTTGATTTTTATCAGGAACCATGAATCAATTATTGAAAGTTTGTTTATTCTTGATATGGGAATTCCTAATCGCATGGCCTTTACTACATCAAATAAAATTTCATCACTTGGATACAACAATTTTTGTTCGACTAGTTCTAATTCTTCCTTCAAATCGTGTTCATTTCCAACAAGACCCATCCTTCCCGTGTCATTCATTCGGATCGCTTTTTGAAGTACTTCTTCAAATGTTCTCCCTATAGCCATAACTTCACCGACTGATTTCATACTTGTGCCAATCCTTCTGTTAACCAATTCAAATTTTCTAAAGTCCCATCTTGGCATTTTTAGAACTACATAATCTAAGGAGGGTTCAAAGCAAGCTGTTGTCGCCTTCGTTATACTATTAGCAAGTTCTGTAAGTGAGTAACCCAGTCCCATTTTTGCAGCCATATATGCCAATGGGTATCCAGTTGCTTTGCTGGCTAGCGCCGATGACCTTGAAAGTCTTGCGTTTATTTCTATTGCACAATATGATTCACTTTCCGGATCTAACCCAAATTGAATATTACATTCGCCAACAATGCCACAATATTCTACTGCTCTAATTGCAGCAGATCGTAATCTATGATATTCTTCATTATTGATCGTTTGCGACGGGGCGATAACTATGTTGTCACCTGTATGAACTCTCATCCCCAGAACGTTTTCCATGTTGCAAATCGCAATACTGTTACCAGTATAATCTCTCATCATTTCATATTCAATCTGTTTCCAACTTCCAATGTATTTTTCAATCAGAACCTGATTTACTATACTCAATGAAAGTCCTCGTTGAACAATCTCTTGAAGTTCATACTCATTATGTGCTACTCCACCTCCTTTTCCACCAAGAGTGTATGCTACTCTGATTATTACCGGATAACCAATTCTTTGTGCGACATTTAATGCTTCTTTTATATTGTATGCAGGTGAACTTTCAAGTACAGGAACGTTACTGTTAATCATGGCAGTCTTAAATTGTTGCCGATCTTCTGTAATCTTTATGCTATTTATGGGAGTGCCCAATACTTGAATTTTATACTTTTCTAAAATACCTTCATCATGTAGCGATACTCCACAATTTAATGCGGTTTGTCCACCAAAACCTAACATAATTGAATCCGGAAGTTCTTTCTCTATTATTTGGCTTATGTAATATCCGTTTACTGGTAACAAATATACTTTATTTGCGAATCTAGTGTCTGTTTGGATAGTTGCGATATTGGGATTTACCAATACGGTCTTAATTCCTTCTTCGGATAAAGCTTTGAGACATTGTGAACCGGAATAGTCGAATTGGCGGTCAGAATTTCTGACTTTCGCCCGCTTCTCCGATTTTTATTGCTCCGCTTCCTAATACTAGTGTTTTCTTTATGGTTTCATTTTTTGGAAAATTTTCCCACCTCCATTCACTCTATCGATTTTAATTGACTTCACATCAGATTTATCTCGTTCAACAAGATGTTTAAATTCTTCGAAAACATACATGCAATCATAAGGACCAGGACATGCTTCTGGATGAAACTGTACCGCAATTATGGGTTTTGACTCATGTTTGATACCTTCAATGGTATTGTCATCAGAGTTAATATACCAAGCTTTAAATCCAGTTTTATTAAGTGTGTTTGCTTTAACCCCATATCCGTGATTCTGGCTGGTGATAAAGGTTTGATTGGTATTCAGGTCTGTACATCCTTTGTTTTGACCTCTATGTCCGAATTTTAATTTGTATGTGTCGCCACCGGCAGCAAGAGCTATGATTTGGTTACCTAAACATATTCCTAGCATTGGTAATGTTGATTCAAACAGTTTAACGACAGTTTCAATAGTGCTATTGCACATTTTTGGATCTCCGGGACCGTTACTTATTATAATACCCTTTGGCTTGTATGAAATAATCTTACTGAACGAAGTATCCCATGGAACTTGAATAACCCTATAGCCCATACGCAAGATATTACGAATAATGCTATATTTCGTACCTGTATCGATAAGAACAATAGGTTCTAACGATCGGTCCCCATATTCTACTGCTGTGTCAATGGATACTTGAGACATAAAGTTAAATCCATCATATTTGGTCTTTTTAATAGTACTCAACAATTCTTTTGAATTTATTTCGTTTTTTGAAACAGACAATGCACCATTCATTACTCCCTTTATTCGAATTTTCTTTGTCAAATCACGTGTATCGATTCCACTAATGCCTGGTATTTTTTCGTCATATAACCACTGATCTAATGTCTTATGACACTCTCTGTGATTGGCGACGCTAGATATCTCATGAACTATCAATCCAGAAACTTGAATGCTATCAGATTCAAAATACTTTGGTAATCCATAGCTATCTTTAATAGAGTTGCTCGGAACTCCATAGTTCCCAATGAGTGGATAAGTCAAACAAAGAATTTGTCCTCTATAAGATGGATCAGTCAAAGTCTCAGTATAACCGACCATGCCCGTGTTAAAAACGAATTCGCCGCCTACTGTCGTTGGATAGCCAAAACCTGTACCTCTATACGTTGACCCGTCTTCTAAAACTATCATCGCATTAAGGCCTATGTGATTAGCATGAATTGTAGGAATTTTGACCCTCATAGAGTTGTAAAATATCGAGATTTAAATTTTCCTAAGTTGAATACTGTCTGTACTGTCTATCCAATATTTGATTATGATTTTTATCGGGGCTGGATAAGGGAAAAATTATAGACACGTTATATGAATTCGTATTGCTTATTTTAGCCAATCGATCGGAATGTCTTGATACAATCCATTTGGCAGTATTCTTCTTATAGAAATAGGTAGAACTTTCAAATTCAGTTCTTCTACTGCAATTGAAATAGTATCGTTGAATTTTTTTGAAGAATTAACTAATGTCGGTGCACCAAGCGACAGCTGTAATGATCTTGAGCCTATTATTCTGGCGCGTTCAAATCGAGTCAATGTTGGCGGGCCTATCAAAACCTGACTATCCTGAGGAGCTATTTCTCTAGATTCAAAATCCATTTCTGGATAAACTACTACTTCGTCTTTTGGCCTACCACTCTTTGATTCTTCGACAGTTTCTAATTTCTCAATTTTGGTTTTTTTAGATTTCTTTTCTTTTTCTTGAGGATTCTTCCCTTTTATTTCTGCATCTTTCTTTACTTTGGACTGTTTTTTCACTTTGACAGGTTTTTTTTCCTTATTTTTTTCAGAGCTAGAACGTCTTAAAACCAAGAATAAAAGCAAAAAAAGTGAATATATAATTAAATGTTGCTAATAAATCAACAAATTAATAGTAATGCAGAATTTAATTTACAAATACATATGACCTGGAGCAATCCAAACTCCGTCTCAAGGATTCATGTAGTGTTAGAGTCTAGAGAAAAGGGGAAAATAATGCTAGAACTGGTCCGCCACATATCCCCTATCACTTTCTCAAAGATCATTAAGTCAATGCCAATTTCAGGAAGACTGCATTTTTTAGACCACAAGTTAGGATATGTTGAATCGGGATTAACTGTAGGGGCAGAAAAACAGAAATCAACATTTCAGAGAGGGGATTTGGGATTCATGATTTCAAATGGTTCTATATGTATCATATTGCAAGATACTAAAGGGTTAAGTATGAACCACATAGGCCACTGTATCGACGATCCATTATTGTTAGAATCAATGGAATCAGGAGAAATCATATTTATAAAGCTGGCTTCTGGATGACTAGTATTCTGGTGAGTTGCATATCATCAATATTCCCATCGCTGAAATGTCACTTGTTTGAACCAAGTCAAAAAATGATTTGGACAATCGTTGGGAAACATCATGAATATTGGATTGATTTGGATTTAGAGTACTGTTCGTGCAATGATTATTATTTTAGAACACTTTCAGGTCAGGGTTTGTGCTATCATTTAGGTTTCGCTAAAGAAAAAATAAATTCAAAGGTAGATACTATTCACTTTTCTGATTCAGAATATCATGATTTTGTAAAATCAGTAGTCAATGATAATTACCTCATGATTCGAAATGAAACAGGTGAATTAATTTGATTAGTTTAATTTGCCGAATTCGTATTTCCTGATTTGAAATGAAGCATTATGATACGATCTTGATTGTAGGTTCTGGAGGGAGAGAACATTCCATTGGATGGAAACTGCTACAAGATACAACAAAAAAAATATTTTTTGCTCCAGGAAATGGAGGGACTCAAAATAATATCGAAATAGATTCTAGTGATTTATTGAAACTTTGTGAATTTGCAAAACAGAACAATTCTTTTACTATAGTGGGACCTGAAAAGCCACTTTCACTGGGCATTGTTGATTTTTTTGAAAAGAATCAATTGCCCATATTTGGACCCAATAAAAGCTCATCCCGATTAGAATCAAGCAAAGTGTTCTCAAAGCTTTTCATGCGTGAAATGGGAATTCAAACTGCTTCCTTTTCAATATTTTCAGACGCCAGTTCTGCAATAGAGCATGTTAAATCATCCTCCAAGAAAGTAGTTGTCAAGGTAGATGGACTTGCCTCTGGAAAGGGTGTATTCGTATGCGATAGTACTAAATCAGCTATTGAAGCGATTCAGAAAATCTTTAACGATAGCGAATTTACTAATTCCAGAAATAAGATAATCATCGAAGATAGAATTTACGGAGATGAAGCCTCATTTATCGCTCTATGTGATGGCAAGTCCATAATTCCAATGGCAACAAGTCAGGATCACAAGAATATCTTTGATGGAGATAAAGGTCCTAATACCGGGGGAATGGGAAGCTACTCTCCCACGCCTCTTATCACAGAAAAAATAGGTAATAAGATAATTGAGAAAATAATGAGTCCTACAATAAGGGGATTAAATGATATCGGAATTAGATTCAAGGGTTTCCTCTATGCAGGAATCATGATAGAACGTGGTTCAAATGAACCCTATGTGCTTGAGTTTAATGTGAGAATGGGTGATCCAGAATGCCAATCCATTTTATCAAGAATGGACACTAGTTTGTTAAAATATTTTGAGGCAGTTGTTGATGAAAGGCTTGATTCAATGCCACCAATCAGATGGAAAGATAAACGTTCAGTCTGCATAGTCATGGCTTCAAGAGGTTATCCTGGAAAGTATCAAACCGGGAAAATCATCCATGGGTTGGACTCTAGATTTGACAATGATACAAATGTATTTCATGCAGGAACTAAAAAAAATTCTTCGGGAGAAATTCTCACAAATGGTGGAAGGGTATTATCAATTACCTCCTTGGATGATACACTTGAAGGAGCCAAGAAAAAGTCCTATTCATTAGTATCTGAAATTCATTGGGGGGATAACGAGGAGTACTATAGAACGGACATAGCATCAAAAGGTATCGAACACTTGAATTCCACCATACGTGATTAAGATATCTATTTTCTTGTCAAATTCAAATTTTGGAATAGGGTTTTTTATTACTTGAAAATCATATGCTAGACCAATAGATTTTGAAAATTTTTTCTCGGCCATGAATTTATCATAGTACCCATACCCATAGCCAATTCTATATCCATGGGAATCAAATACAATTCCTGGGACAATTAACAAATCGATAAAATCTAATTTCATATTAGTTTTCTTTGGTTCTTTAATTCCGAATTTATTTACATCAAACGAATCATGATCATAGTCATGTTTTTCTACAATAAAGAAATGAAGATCATTTATTATTACACGAGGTAACATCACAGTCTTCTCTGATTCTATTGCATTTCTGATTATATCATCTGTTTGTACTTCTGATCCAATGGGAAGATAAACCCCAATAGATTTGGATTCAATGAATTCAGCACTTCCTATGAGCTTCTCTTGGATTAATTTACTCCTCCTGGCTATTTGAGAATCGCTCAAAGAGTTTCTCTTCTGTAGAACCTCTTTTCTTAATATTGATTTTTGTTCTTGATTGCCTAATTTCATCGTATTAATTACTGCTAATCTTGTTTATGATGCTGGCTGCGTGGACTGTATTTTTTAATAGCATTGTAACAGTCATTGGTCCAACTCCACCAGGTACAGGAGTGATGTAAGCTGCTTTTTCTGAAACGGATTTAAAATCAACATCTCCATGAATCTTTCCATTTATTCTTGTAATACCAACGTCGAATATTATTGCATTTTCCTTGACCATATCTCCTGTAAGAATAAATTTTTGACGATCTCCAACGGCCGTAATAATACAATCAAAGTTTCTTAATTTGTCTTGCATTCCTTTTGATTTTGAATGGAAAAATGTTACAGTTGCATCACGATTCATTAGTAAGATTCCTAGAGGTTTTCCAACCAGATTACTTCTATTTATGATGGCCACATCAATCCCCTTAACATCGATGTTGTAAAAATCCAGTAGTTCAAGAATGCCCAAGGGAGTACATGGAACGAGTTTGGGGGTTCCCTCCAACAGAAGGCCTAAATTGTATGAAGTTAAGCCATCCACGTCTTTTTCATGTCTTACCAAATTGGTGATGGAAGTTTCAATTTGATCAGGTAATGGAAGTTGAATTAGAATTCCATGGACATTTTCATCATGATTTAATTCTTTAATTGTCTTGGAGAGCTCTTCTTGAGTTATGTTTTGCGGAAGTTTAAAATCTCGTGTTAGTATTCCAACACTACTTGCGGCAATTTGTTTATTTTTTACATATGTTGCGGACGCTTGATTATCGCCAACTAATACGGTGGCCAAACATGGTTTAATTCCTTGGCTTGCTAGTGCTGATACCTCTTTTTTAACCATACTTCTGATGTGTTGGGATACTAGCAATCCATCTATTAATTTGGCCAAACATTTTAGGAAATCACGACGCCATTTTTTTGCTTTACTGTCGATTACGTTATTTTTCCTTCGAATCTAAGTAACGATTACTCTTCTACCTTCAACCAATAGCCTCTTTTCAGAAAAGAGCTTTACGCAACATGGATACAGAATATGCTCCTGTACAAGGATTCTCTCTGATAATGTCTCAAATGTATCATTTTCCAATACAGTCACGTGTTTCTGTGCGATAACTGGTCCTGAATCCAATCCCTCATCAACAAAGTGAACAGTACATCCAGTAACTTTTACTCCATAATCCAGCGCTTTTTTTTGGGAATTGAGTCCAGGAAAAGATGGCAAAAGTGATGGATGTATGTTCATAATACGCATTTTGTACTTTCTTACAAATTCTGGACTCAATAGTCGCATGTACCCGGCCAAACACACTAGTCCGTTTTCCGGGTTTACATCATATTCTTGTAAAATGTTTATTATCTCACTATCGTAATCCCAACCTTTTGAATTATTGGAGACAACCCTTGTTGGAACCCCAAATTTTGAGGCCTTTTTGAGACCTTCAGCTTCAGTTTTGCTTGAAATTACTATTTTAGGACAGATGTCTGCAATGTTATTTTCTTTTAGAAAATTTAATATTGATTCCATATTGCTACCTCTACCAGAAATTAGTATTCCAAGGTTTATCATTTGCAGCTAATGTGTATGGTTGAGATTCTTAAATGTAATGAATTAATTCTAAGAATAGCATTGGAGTATCCATTCTCATTGAGCCGATTGAACAATCGTTTGATTATGCTGATGTAAACGTTACTAAAAAGGTGTCTCAAGTGTGCATAGATTGATTGCCTAATGCATTGCAGAAGGGCGCTGAAATGGAGTAAAATTATAGCGATCCAAAAAATAATGTGCTTATTTCGTATGATTATATCGGAATTTATCTAATTTTATCAGTTCGTGATATGATCCAAAGTTTGATACTTCTGCAGTATCTAGCAATGATTCATTTCCATTGGTACTCTCATCGAAAACTTTGACAATTCCATAAACCGAGTTTCTCTGGGCGGGTACTCTGCCTGCAGAGACTATCAAAGATCTTATTTCCTTGGGTTTCATTATCTGTCCATATTCAGATCCTGCCGAGGTGGATATACTTTCGTTAATCAAAGTTCCACCAAAATCATTTACTCCAGCTTCAAGAAGTAGTTGAGACATTTTTGTACCTTCCTTGACCCACGATACCTGAATATTATCAATAAAATTATTGAGCATTATTCTAGAAACCGCATGCATCTTTATCACGTCCTGACCTGTAGGACCTGCTGAAATTCCTTTTACTAAATTGTGATTATACATTGGAGCTTCTCTGTGAACAAAACCGAGCGGTACAAATTCAGTAAACCCTCCTGTCTCTTTCTGAATCGACCTTATCAATCCTAAATGTTTGGCTATGTGTTCCGTTGTTTCTACATGACCGTACATTATAGTAGATGTAGTAGGAATCTTTAGTTTATGCGCGGTTCTAATAACATTAATCCAATCATCTACCGTGATTCTGCCTGGAGAGATTATGTCTCTTAAATCCTGATCCAAAATCTCCGCAGCTGTACCTGGTAAACTTCCCAATCCCGCCTCTTTTAGCAGACTCAAATAGTCCTTCACAGATAATCCTGATCTGGCGCATCCATACATTATTTCTTCAGGAGAAAAAGCGTGAATATGTATATTGGGTAATTCCTTTTTTATCGCTCTGCAAATATCGACGTACAATAAACCATCCATCTTTGGGGGTAGACCTGCCTGGATACAAATTTCAGTCGCACCCAATTTCCATGCTTCTGCCGCTCTCCTAACGACCTCTGTTATCGGAAGAAAATATCCTTCTTCATTTCTAAAATCTCTACTGTAAGCACAAAAACCGCATCTTTTGATACAAACATTTGTAAAATTGATATTCCTGTTGATAACAAAAGTGACCCTGTCGCCGACTTTATTTCTCCTCAATCTGTCTGCAACCATTGTAGTCATGATCATTTCAGTACCTTTTGTTAGCAACAATTCGACGGCTTGTTTTATCGAAATGTTTTTAGAATCAAGGGCCTGATTCAAAGTTTCAGAGACAACGGGATCTATGTCCTTTAACATAGATTCAAAAATCAACTTAACTCCTCCTTTACAAGGCCGGAACTATCCGAAAGTGGGGTTATGTAGTTCAAAAGTTTACTTGGAACAAATTCTCTTTTGTTCAAGAGAAACTCTGGATAAATTGCAAGTCTTCCTCTAAAGTCATAACCTGCTTTTTGAGTTGCCTGTTTAACATCCTTAATATCGGGCCATGGCGACTCTGGATTTACAAAATCAATTGTCAAGGGAGATATACCTCCCCAATCATTAATTCCTGAATTAATGTATGTCGAGTAATAGTTAGGACTAAGATTAGGTGGAACCTGAATGTTCATGTGGGGCATAATAATTCTTGCCAGAGAAACAGTTAGTAAGAACAAATCTTGTGTTGGAGGCATAAAGCTCCCCATTTTAGTATTATATTTTGGAACGTGGTTTTGCATTATCACTTCTTGGATATTAGCATACTTTTGATTAATTTCCCTAATTAGTAATAAAGAATCAACAATTTCTTCTAGCGTTTCCCCAATTCCAATTAGCAAGCCTGTTGTTATAGGTATTTTTAATTTTCCTGCATTTTCAAGTGCTCGAGTTCTTGCTCTGGGATTTTTACTGGGTGCAAATTCATGTGGCATGTTTTTACCTCCAAGTCGTTCACTAGATGTCTCCAACATACATCCTAGGCTAACATTAGTTTTCTTTAATAGTGACAATTCATCATAGTTCAATGTACCTGCATTTGTGTGTGGTAACAGTCCAGTTTCTTCTAAAATCAAGTTACTGATCTGGTCTACATATTCTATCGTAGTTGAGCAATCATTTTTTCTTAACCATTCTCTGTATTCCGGATATTTTTGCTCAGGCCTTTCTCCCGTCACAATCAATGCTTCGGTACATTTCAGTCGTTTACCTTGGCTCGCGATGTGTAAAGCCTGTTCCTTTGTGAGAATTGACAAATCAGAATCCGATAACTCTTTTTTGTAGGTGCAGTAAGAACATGTATCCCTGCACAGATTTATCAAATTTATGAATACCTTTCTAGAATATGTAATTAGATCATTTTTGCATTCATCCCTAATTGTTTTCGCTAGCATACAGAGAGATATTGTGTCATATTTTTCTATTAGTTCAAGTACTTCATCTTTACTAATTGGAAAATTCTGTACATTTTGAACTATGTCATTAATTGTAGATAGATTTATTCCATCCAGCTGAGATTTCAATGCCCTAGTAATATTGAAGGGCTTTATTATTAATAATTTGTTTCAAGACAATAATATGTATCGTGATTTCCTTCTACAAACAATCCTTACCAGTATTTAGCCAAGTAGCAGAGATTGGCTTAAGTGTATTTGATTATTTTCCCCCTGTTCGTCTCGATTTCATAGATGAAAAGGGTGCTGCTTTGTACCTACCAAGTAGCTCCTATCACGCCACTTTACCGTTCGATTTCCTTTCAAGGAAAAAGCAGACATCAAGAAACTCGCAGTTATTACAGTACATCCCAATACAAAACCAAGGCCATAAATTGATTTTTGTAACAGACCGAAACGAGATTGTACAATTGCGCAGATTAGAATTAGAATTATTGTCCATAAACAGATAATTTCCAAGGGTCCTTTGAGTGGATTCTCTGATAAATAAAGTAATGAGAGAGGCAACGTTAGAAATGGTTCCATTAGAATAAAAAAAATAAAAGCTGTAATCATCATTGCCGATTTTTTCTTCTCCGTGTGTAAGGGTATGATAATACGACGCAATGCATGCCATAATGAACGTGGGTCTCTGGCCCACAATGCCTCAACATAATTTTCACCTCTGACCAATCTTAAGTTCATTCCTTGTTCTTTTACAATCCTCCCTAGCGCTCCATCTTCAACTAACTCTCGACGAACCTTCTCATGTGTTCCAATTTTCTCGTAATTTGTTTTGGATATTAGGTAAAAACTACCGAAAAAATAACCAATTTTGTTATTTGGATTATTTACTCGAAGAGGTGAATATCTCGAATGTAGAAATACAGAAAGAACTGGCAACGTGAATTTTGTAATTATATCTTGACACAAAAGTTTGGGTACTAAAGTGAGTGCATCTATTTGATCATGCATCATAGTATTGATTGCGGACGATAATACATCTGGTCTGTGTACAGTATCAGCATCAGTAAACAAGAGAATTTCTCCAGTTGATTTTTTGTAACCTTGAAAGCATGCCCAGTTCTTTCCAACCCAATCATCTGGTCTGGGTGGACACTTTATTGGTGTCAATGTGTGGTTATTTTTGGACAAATCTGAGATAATTGAAAATGTATTATCTGTGGAGGAATCATCAACTGCGATTACTTCGTAATTGTCATAATCTTGAGACAACAATGACTGAAGACACTTGGATATTGTTAGTCCTTCATTTCTTGCAGGTACAATAATGCTAACCATGGGTTTTGATTTTATTCGATATCTTGCTGACCATTCTAATTTGGGTGATTTTGAAATTGACCACGAAATTAAAATCAGAAAATATACCCAACATGCAAGGATTCCTATATTAATTGCTAATATGATACCAAGTGGTACTAAAATAATCAATTGATATCGTTAACCTATTCTAAATATAGACTATACGATAGATACTATTCTAGATGATAACTACCTGCCCCTATAAAATTAATAAATTCAGATTGTGCTGATTAGGCAGCTATAGTCTAATAAACTATTAAAGTATCAAACACCCAAAATCTGTTTTAGGAGAGCTCTATAATCTACACTTTCTTTACTGCTTCCCGGTGCAGGTAATTCAAAAATCAACGGAATTGGGCGATTGGCTCTAATACTAGTCAGTTGGCTTCGGATTTCTTTTCCAATATCTTCACTGATAAGAACAAGTCCTACATCGCTGACATTATCTAGATTATTGATATGGTGAAGAGCTTCGGTGGCTGACTCAACCTTTACACCTTCGACACCGGCTAATTGAAAGCTTGTTACAAAAATTCTACTTCCAACAGCCATAATTCTCAATTTGTCTTACACTCCTAATCCCGTAGTTCTTTTTAATTCTTTGTATAATAAATGAAGGCAGGGAGATCTCGGATTTTTAGGACATTACAGATAAATCATGGTTTTTTAACTCCTTTCAACATTGTCTGAAAACCAGGATCTTAGGATATTGTATGTTCTGTTAGATGGAATAGGTGATTTGCCAAACCCTGAATTGGACGGTAAAACTCCATTAGAGGCAGCTAATACTCCCAATATTGATGTTTTGGCAAGAAAGGGGAAAATGGGTCAGGTAATAAGCGTTGGCGAGGGAATATCCCCTCAATCTGATATCGCTGTATTCAATATGTTAGGCTACGATTTTCAGGGAAAAAAATATGCCGGGAGAGGAATTGTAGAAATAATTGGATCCGGGGTTGAGTTCCGCGATGGAGACCTGGCTCTAAGAGGTAACTTTGCAACGCTAGATAACAGCAAAATAATAGATAGGCGAGCAGGTCGCGATATCATTAAGCAGGAAGCAAGTACCATTTGTTCATTTCTTGAAGACAATGTAAAATTTGACGATCCGGATGTTTCTGTTAAGATAACTCCTACGATTTCTCATCGTGTAATTATTAAATTTAGACACAATAAGAAATCCCTATCTGATAAAATAACTAATACAGATCCTGCGTATGGTAAACTAAATGGTATCGGGATTGCTAAAACTGACATTGAAAATATGGCTGTACAGGAATCTACATCAGAAGACAATTCTGAGTCATCTATATTATCAGCAAAAATTGTTAATGAATTTACTAGGAAATCTATTGCTTTAATGAAGGATCACCAAGTAAATCTTGACAGAATTTCAAAAAGCAAGAAACCAATGAGTGTTATACTGTTGCGAGATGCAGGGAACAGCGTTCCTCATCTTCAACAGATAAATGAAAAGTATGGGATTTCTACTTCCTGTCTTGTTGACATGCCCGTAGAAATCGGAATCGCGAAAATAATTGGTATGCATTTATTTTGTTCACAAAAAATTGATGATTATAGACAAAAGGGAACAGAAGCTGCAAAAATCCTTGACTCGTATAATCTAGTCTATGTTCACATAAAAGGGCCTGATGAATATGGGCATGATGGCGACGCACTGGGTAAAAAGTCCAATATTGAACTAATAGATGAAAATTTCTTTGGCGTGTTCTTAAAATCAGTAACTAGGAAGCATGTAGTGGTAATTTCAGGTGATCATTCTACACCTTGCATTAAGAAATCACATACAGATGACCCAATCCCATTATTAGTATCGGGAAATGGTATCAAAAGTGATGGAAGTCAACGCTTTACAGAATCATGGGCAAATAAAGGCTCTATGGGCACTTTGAAAGGATCCCAAGTAATTTCATATGTATTGAAAATTATGAGCACACAAAAGAATAATTAGAAATGTAATCTTCACAAGATATTCATTGCTGTGTTCCAGTCAGGGTTATCTTGCACTGTTCGCATACCTTTTCATCAATATTTCTCTCAAGACTATGATGTGCATCGCATATGATAAGTGAGTACCGCATATAATTACACAGCCCAATAAATTTTGAAAGAGTTTTTGCTGTATATGCCCTATTAGTTGAAAGATCATTGCTAATTTCTTTAATCATGCTCATGATTTCACTGAGGGACATGAGTTTTGAAATTAACTCGTTATCTCCACGAGTACCTCTCAGATAATTGCTTACTGCTGCTTGAGTAATTCCCAACATTCTAGCTACTTCTTCTTCCTTTAACCCTTTTTCGATCACCAGCTCTTTTGATAATATTGCTCTTATCGCAGGGATGAGTAATTTGGACTCAATTTCTGATGGAAGTAGCATTAGGTGAGCCTAAATATAGGTTTGTTAAATATATATAGTTTCTTTCGCACATTTACAAAACAGTAAGGATTTATCATACCTTTTTGGGTTCAGTTTTTAATAATTAATTGTTATTCGGTATATTTGGTTAATTTCGATTTTCTAGAGGTCTGTTTCATTAAACGAGTTTAGTAATAGGCAATTTTGATCAAAAATTACATTTATTAATACTACAATATTATTGACTAGAAATTGCAAAAATTCGACGATTTAGACATGAAAATATTGTCAGAACTTTGTAAGAATGCTAATATTTCTGTGCCAAGATTGAGTAAATTATTATCCACTAATTCGTCTGTACTATATAGTAGAATTAAGCGACTGTATAAGAGAAATTTGATCCAAAAATCCACCATAATTGTGAATGAACCTCTTTTAGGAATCAATGTAAAGGCCGTGGTTGGAATAAACAGAGATCCAAAATTAAAAGAGGAAATTCACACTGCGTTATTGAAAATATTTCAGATAATATCGATTTCTGAAGTAACAGGAAGGTTTGATATTCTGGTGACTATCAGTGCAACCACTCTGGAAGAACTCCACAATGTTGTCATTAAACAGATTGGGAAAATTGAAGGAGTTCAGAATACTGAAACCTTTGTAGAAATGCAAAGAACAGAGAAGGAACGTATTTTTACCGCATAACTATACTAATTATACCTCAAGATTGGTAGAAAATCATTGGCATCAGATTTTTTTAATGCTATCTGATAGTAACGCAATAAAATTGATTTTTAACGCATAGTCATTTCGATTAAGCATTTTTTTTACTACATATTGCTCTGGGGCGTGTCAGAAGTATGAGCTATTTGAAATGTCTACTAGCTAATGGATATTTGAGTATGAGTGTCTTCAATGGTTAGCAATTCTCGGTATTGCATGATTTATCTTATCTGATTTGTCCGGTCATGACTTTTTTTGGCCAATTGTGAGTTTTGTTCATAATATCGATAGATTCAAATATTCCAATCTTGCGATAAAATATGAATTTTTGTCTTTTGTACAACAAAAAGTATTGGAAACAGTCCAAACTCTGAAACTTGCAAAAAAAACTAGCAAGGATGACTATATGACCCATCTCAGATTGGTGCTATTGGGAATTGGCATAGTAGGCGGAATTGCTTTTGTCATTAAGTTGATTGCAGAATTTCTAACCTTTAATGGAGAGTAAAGGATTATATTCACACATCAAATCGAATTTCAAATAAGATTAATTTACTAGTCGTAGTAGTCCTTTAGGGTAGCCAAATTGAAAAAAATAATAGGGACTCTTGGATCTCACTGCTCACTTCAGGTGTTAAAGGGTGCAAAGGATGAAGGTTTTAAAACTCTATTGATATCGGAAAAGAACCGATACCGTGTATACAAGAGATTTAATTTTATTGACCACATTATACTGGTTGACAATTTTAGAGATATTCTAAAGTCAGATATTCAAAAAAGATTAAACCAATTAGATTGTATTCTGATACCTCACGGTACTCTCATTTCTACCTTAACTTCTGATGAAATAGAAAGTATTAACGTCCCTTTTTTTGGTAATAAATTTATTTTAAGATGGGAGGCTGATCGAAATCTTAAACAAAAACTGATGGTAGAATCAAAACTGCAAGTTCCAAGAGAAATAAATTCAAAGAGTGAAATTAATGATCTTTGCATTGTGAAGTTACACGGAGCTGCTGGGGGTAAGGGATATTTCCTTACATCAGATCAAAGTGGTTTCGAAGAAGGATTCCATAAACTCTTGAATGATGATGTAGTTACTAACGAAAATGAGCTATACATTCAAGAATATGTGAAGGGAGTTCCTGTGTTTCTACATTTCTTTTATTCTCCAATCTCAGGAGAGATAGAGTTTATGGGTGTAGATAGAAGATACGAATCGGATATAGACGGTATTTCGCGAATTCCCTCAAAACATCAGCTAAATGTCCCAACGGAACCTACCTACAATGTAATAGGAAATATCCCGCTAGTTTTAAGGGAATCACTTTTGGAGGGAGTATACCAAATGGGTGAAAATTTTGTTGAAGCTTCTGAAAGACTTGTTCCTCCAGGAATCCCTGGACCATTTTGCTTGGAAGGAGTGTATGATAGGGATGCAAAATTCATTACTTTTGAATTTTCTGCAAGAATTGTTGCAGGAACCAATCTGTATGTGTCTGGTTCACAGTATTCGGACTTTCTGTTTAAGAATAAGATGAGTATGGGGAGGAGGATTGCATTAGAGATAAGAAACGCATTAAACAAAAGAAAACTTGATAAAGTCCTCACATAGGAACCTAAATGTTCCCGTTGGAATTAAATTCATTGTTGAATAAGATCGATTGAATTAATCAAACCATATATTGGGTTTTTCAAAAAATGCTCCAAGCTTTTTTTATCGTTAATATCCATCATTATTACTTTTTCATTTACAAGTGTTACTGTCATAGGAACATCTTTCCATTCCAATACTCCATTAGTATATATATCCACATTGCATTTAAAACCTGAAGAATTGTCACTTTTATTTTTATACAAAATCCCTAGTCTGTCTTTGATATCGTGATCAACTGACTCATTTGACACCGGCTTGTAAACAATTGTATGAAAATGAATACCTCTTCCATCAACCTCGATCATTGTAAAGTTGCTTTTGAAATAAGTCAAATTATCCTTTAACACGTCAATCCTCCATTTTCCTCCTAGAAGATATTTGGAAGATGAATTGGTATTGATGTCCTTGACAATGGGTTTTGTACTATTTGACATATCCTGCAAAAAAAGAATAGTATTTATCGTTCCTTCGGCGTTGAAAGACGAATTTGAAGTTTGATAAATAAGATGGGACTCATTTGTCATAAAAGTTTGTCCATAAGCATTCGAATCAAAGTAATCATATTCACTAAAAATAAAGATTTCAAGACAAATCACAAGTGAGATCAAATTAATGGTTGAAATAATAAGCAAGTTGTGACCCCACATCATTACTCAAAATTAGAAATTTAACATAACTTAAATTTTACACTAATATTAAATAATTTAGAAATTCTTAATAGATATTAAACTATGTTGTACTATCTCGAGTATGAAAGTTCTCAATATCATTTTGCTTACCCTTTCGGTAATCTTTGCGAGCATGCTAACTGCAACTGTTTCTGCTAGTTTGTCTGACGATTATTGTCACGATCATGAACTGGAGGATTCCCTTTGTTATGAAACCCAAAAGGCGTGCGAAATTGAGCGAAAAAATGACCTAATGGCCGAAGGTAAATGTTATAAGGCCATTATGTAGAAAATTTTTTAATATCTTTTGCGAATAAATATATCCGTCTCACCGGACTGACGGGAGGACAAGGCGCAACCTTTGCGGTTGTATCCATTCATACCTCCCATCAGATTTGAATTAATTTAATGATATGTTGTACATATCTAATCGCCAAGTTCGACTATCAAGGTTTTATTGTAATTTGATTATTTCATCCCATGTGCCAGTTACCGAAAGCATATAGTATTTGCTTTGATCCGCTGATTCTAAGTGTATGATATCACCTGGCGAAATCTGAATTTGAAATAATCTGTTCAGGAATTGCAGGAAACTTGGCCCTGCTACAATGCTCTTTGCTTCCTTTTTAAAGGGATTATCATAGTACTCTTTCAAAGTATCCGTTAGTCCCAAACTACTAAGTTTTTCAACTAATTCAGACAAATCAACAAATTGTGAATTTCTCTTGTAGACCATAAGAATTGCCATTGTAAAGTCTCTCTCATTACATTGTAAGCTGCTATGCATATATAACACTTCTCCGTTGACGTGCAATTGCCAATTATTGATATTGTGCATGAGTATCGAGTTTAAGCTGTTTCGATTTGCGAGTTGCTCGGTTATGATATTACCAAGACTTATTAACGAATGAGTGATAACATACTTATTGTATAACTCTTGTTCGATATGCGGAAATGACTTCAACAATCTAGTTAGTGGTGTTATTTATCTAAGTACAGTAAAGGGAAAACTAGAATTCTGTTCAGATAAATGCTGCAGGGATTTCCTAAAGAAAAATTTGTAGGTCTATGCCTCTTTGGATTTAATACCTGTTTCTCTATGTTGGTATTATTTAACGTAAGATAGAAGACCAGGATTGTCGATGAATTACGAGAGGAATGCAAGTTTGTAGATCTGAAAAATAAGGCGAATAACCATTAATACACGTAGACGTAATAAGACCTAGTGAATAAATCCCCAAAATGTATCGAACAAGAGCATGATCTGTGTGATGGAAACATAATAGAAATGATCAATAACTCCAGCGTAACAAGAATATGTGAATGTCAGTGTCATGACTATATGTACAAACTAGTCAGCAAAATGCAGGCTGCAAATAACCAGTAGTTTTCCCATCAGATTTTGAACCGTTATAAGTTTATTGGCTATTCGTGGAACAGCCCATCAGTTTTAATTCCGTAACCCAAGGTGATCGGCAGTTCTGGTCATCTTGAACCATTTTATAGTTTGTTGGCTAGTGTATAACCAACGCTTCCAAATAAGACTGGTGGGCATCTTCTATCATACCAATCAACCATCAACTTACCCCACCAGTCATATATTCTACTACCGTTCCATATCCCACCAGTGTACATATAATTTATTGTGCATTTGGATTTAACCAGTGTGTTGTAAGTTCCGTCATGTGGGATTTGCTTGCATGTAAATTCCATCTTATTCAATATCATGGGATTCTCTGTCATATTCGCCTGTTCCCGTCAGGGTGTCGTTTTGTGTGTCATACGTTCCCTCCAACCGGAAATAGTAAGTTGGGTCATTCTCCTCAGAATTAGATTTTGACAAATCGGGATATTCGCTGGAGCACTTGTATATTATATTGTTTTCTTGTTCAATGATATCTTTGACGCTATTTACGTCACAAGAGATTGACAATTCGTATCTTTCCACAAATCTTTTCTGTAAAGGAGTAAGTTCCTTGTTTGTCACATTGTCATGAATGTAAAAATATAGTGTGGTATACAAACGGGGATCAGTATCCTCAGGTTCCGGAAGTACTACATATGAAGAATATCCATCCTCCTCAATCTGACATTGATTTGAAGGGCAAACTTTCTCCCATACTTCTCCTGATAGTTGGAAGTTCTTGGTGATAGGAGTTGTCCTTAAACCTTGTACCTCAAATACAAGATCGTTCTCTTGATTATTTTCTTCTTGTGAATACGCAGGTGTATTTGTGTCGATTGGAACGAAAAACATTAGACTCGTCATTAGTACTCCTAGAATGAGAGTTTTCATTTTAAACCTGTATATTGCGAGTTGCTTAAAAAGTCTTATCCGCCCTCATTCCCTTATCTAATACCACTACAAATTGCCTTCCAATCGAACTTGCCATCAACTTACAAAATCTGAAATTGTTGTTTGCTTGCTATTCTTGCCTTTATGTCGATCACCTAAGTTAAACTTGGATTTTTACAATGTCTACGTTTTCAAAGTATAATTTACTCAGATCCATTTGCTGTCGAAACATATCAACAGTTCCTAGGTCATATGTATTACCAATCAACTCCTCCCACCGGTTCTAACTTGTAAGGTTAAGCCAACTATACTTCTATTGCGTTTGGATAATAAACCTTAGAAATCAGTTCGTGATAACATTTGTCGCATACAAAAGAATCTAGAAATGGATTAGGTGAATAAACAGTTCTCTTGCAGTTGTCACACTTGATGTTATCCATTATATAATAAGGGTCATCATTTGATAAAAGGATTGTATAAATAAAATCAGAAACATATTATTAACTTAATTAATATTTATCGTTTTTATACATTTATCACAATATCTCTCGATTAATGTGATTCCATTCATGTCATAACTTGCTATTTTCGTCGGAGTATCCTTACAAATAGAACAGATTCCTCCAGTAATTTTTGTAATTAATTCTTGTTTTTGATAAGGCAATATTTTAGAATCCTGCAATTTTTTATTCAAGTATTCTAATTTGTCATATGAAATTTCAATTGGCGTTATTTTCGGCCTTGGTTTAAGTTTTGAGATATCGTCATTAGAAATATATTCGGTCATTAAATTTCTAAGAAAAGAAAAAACTTTACTTGATGTAACCCACGTATCTTCCATTTTCCAGTACAATTCTTTTCTTTCATCGGCACTCGGAAGAGATGCCTTAGCCATATGTATAATAGCACAACAAGATTATTATGCGATTATGGTATTTTTACCCTTTTTCAGTACAGACTGCATTCAAAAACCGGAAAAGTTATCCAGGAAAAATTGGATGGCTCTACCGGAATTTCAATTGGAGGATAGGATCACAGTCGTTTGTACCAAGTCAATGGAACTCTTACTCAGAAAAACGGTAACAATGTTGACAGAGTTGATTCTACAAGCGAATTTTACTCTTTTATGTAATACTTCGACCCTCAGCCTCATCATTTTTAAGATCTAGTGACACGCAATCCTCACATTTTAAATAAGGTGAATGTTTGTTTCCTCTTGCATCTTTTCCTCGATCCGTCGCAAGGCATATCTTTTTTTGTTTACTACATTCACTACAAGTTCCGATCAATCCTATATGATCTTCAACTTTCATATTGAACAATATAACAACATAATTTAATATTATACCGTGATAACTACTTTTACCTTGGATGATTCTTGCACAAATCGGGGATTTGAAACGAAAGGAATTCCAAATATAGGTATACGGATACTTTGTAATATCAAAATTAATATACTATTCCAAAATCAAAGAGACTGATGTTCCAAGTTTCTGTTGACAATTATGGGATAACGGTGGGCACCGAAGATAAGACCATTTACCTTGATCCGAATAAACAGCCTAATTCTGATTTCATTTTCATTTCCCATGCACATACTGATCATCTATACAAGAGCGTTAAAGAGAACGGTAATAAGATTATCACTTCACAAATAACACACAAGATAGCAAAGCATCGAGGCTACAAATATGGTGATACATACGAGGAACACGATTTCAAATTATTGGATTCAGGACATATTCTCGGATCGAATGGGCTCCTAATAGAAGACGAGTTGTATTACACAGGTGATATTTCCATACGAAAAAGAGCATTTATGAATCCTGCCGTTATTCCCAAGGCAAAAACCCTCATAATAGAGTCAACCTTTGGTCATCATGATTATATTTTTCCAAAATTTGAGAGCACAATACATAAGGCCAATCTAATAATTTCTGAAATGTATCACCAGGGTATACCAGTAATCTTGTTGGGATATACTCTAGGAAAAGCGCAAATTCTAACAAATGTATTTAGACATTGGAAACCATTAATCATTCACGATTCGATACACGAAATGAACAGGATTTATTCGGAATTTGGTATCGATATGGATAACTATGTTACCTTCTCTGAGGCAGAAAAAAATAACATGTTGTCATCTCATAGTCCGTGGTTAATGATTGCTCCTATTGAATCATGCAAAAACGGATTTCTAAATTATATTAAGACAAAATATGGTGCACTATCCATTGGATTTAGTGGATGGTCTGTAAAACCTTATTACAAAAACGCAATGGGATTAGATCATTGTTTACCTCTGAGTGACCATTGCGATTACAACGATTTGATAGCAGTAGTAAAAAAATGCAATCCTGAAAAGGTATACACATTTCACGGATTTGCCGATGGATTTGCACGAGATCTACGTTCGATTGGTTTTGATGCATATCCACTTGTTTACTCTAGAGGTAAAGCCCGTAAAACATCACTGAAACTTGACACCTTTTTTGGCAAGTCAAGAACTTGAATAATCTGGTTAAATCTACATCCTTCAATTGTAGTATAGCGATCTGCTACCGTGAATCACTTTTTTTCTTGTTCTCTAAAATAGGGAATTACCTTTTTACCAAAGAGCTCAATGTTTTTGAAATAACCGTCTCCCCAAAATCTAATGATAAAATGATTCGTTCCTGCTTCCATAAACCTTTCTAACATTTCGATTACATCATCTGGCTTACCCACTCCTATTGCACTCCTCGCCACATCATCGGGTATTTGCATCGCGGCCCGTTTCATCTGCTCCATCAATTCTGGCTTATTCATTGCATATTCTGTAAAGTACCTCCGGAAATCAAACTCTGAATCTTGTTGAATATTATGCACCTTCAATAATTCAGGTTTGTATAAACTAACCTTGACTGCGTTTTTCATCTTATTCCACGCTTCCTCCCCATCCTCGGTAAAGTAAACATCTACATCATTAGCGAATTGAAAATCGGTGATATCTCTACTATTTTTCTTTGCATGATCCTTTATGACGTCTGCATGGTGTTTGAACAATGCGGGAGTATAGCCAATTGGTATCCAACCATCTCCATAAATAGCACACAGCTCCAGTGTTTTTGGCGCTCCTGCCGCGATATAAACGGGTGGCCTAGGTTTCCTGATACTCTTTGCTTGTAAACATGCATTAATCAGTTTATAGTATTCTCCATCATAATTTACTCTATTATCAGGATCAGAATCAAAGAGAGCTTCAATGACTTCTAATTGCTCTTTGAATTTAGTTACAGGCTTTTTGAATTCTATTCCAAAGTCAACTACATTTTGTGCTTCTCCCGCACCGATACCCAATATTGCACGTCCGTTAGTGAGCCTATCTAACGTGATAGTAGAAAGTGCGATGGTCGAAGGATGCCTTCTAATCGCATCTGTCACACATGTTCCCAACTCAACATTCCTTGTGACTGCACTAATGGCCGCTAACAATAACCATGCATCGTTTACAACCGCATTCTTCCACTGCGGTACGTTTGAATGATCCATGGACCATATTGAATCAAAATCAAGCCTGTCAGCAATTTGACATGCCGTCATTATTTGGATTTCATCCAGACCTAGTCTGGCAATATTTAATCCTTGGGTAAAGCCAAATTTAGTTCTCATTTTATAATGGAATTATGCGTTCATATGAGTATATAAGGTTTGGATGGTTCGGATTAGGATAACTACTCGCCTAACCTATTAGAAGATTTGAATCTGTTGACAAAACTTTTGTTTGAATATATATAAAATAGCATTATGTTGAAGTAGAATGTGAATTTCATAGATTCTAAAAATTCAACTCATGATTACAACGAAAAGACTTCAGTTCGATTGTTGGTTAATGGCAAGGTTCAAGGTGTGTATTTTCGGCTCAACATGCAAGAAATTGCAAAGAAAAATTCTGTATTTGGCTGGGTGCGAAATTTAACTGATGGGTGTGTAGAAGCCTTGCTTGAAGGAAATAAAGATGGTGTTGATAAGGTCATAGAGTGGAGTAAAAAAGGTCCCGAGAATGCACGAGTAGATGATCTAAAAATAGACTATTTACAATATGAGGGAAAATTTGTTGATTTTGTAATACAACATGATGAGTCATAGCTTCACCATCTATTTCACATTAGATTCAGAATAAATCCAGCAGTATCTAAACTACGTAGCACAAAGTCATTTAATTTCAATTAATTGGTTTCAAATTTTGGATATTACATTAAGTAACGTAGAAAAAAATGGAACAGTTGATAAAAACTACACGTTAGATCACTATTCAAAGTCCTACCATTATTAGCAGGATAATAGTTACTGACACAAGTATTGCTGTAGAAATTAAGAGACTGGTACAAAAAACCTCACAATTTCCTAAAAATTGTGCATTGCGATCAGGTATAGAGTGTAAATATCGGATGAGATGTCTTGTTCTTTCTTGATATCAAGCTCGTTCCATTCTACTTTTATTCCATTCCAACCTTGCGTATGCCACTTCCCAATTGGTAGCGGTTGATGAATAATATTTTCACTAAAAGGGTAAGGGTTTACGTATAGATATGGTGCTTCATAACTGTCATCTCCTGGTGAGACACCAACTCCAATTTGGACTTTCTCTCCATTGATAAAAGATTCAACTGAGAAATCAAAACCATGGGGCCACAGGTGGACTTGAGTGAAATGATCCCTCAACTTCATTCTGAACAATTCAAGACTCTTGTTGACTCTTTTTGCGAATGTGATATATTCAAATAAACACTCCTGTCGCAAAGTCAACGACGGCACTTTTGGCATATTGAGTCCATATTTAGTAACAATTGATTCAAATCTCTCATAAAATCCATCACAAGTCAAGTCAACAAAGTATCCAATCTCATTATGAAAATACAGGAGCTCTCCTGTAAGTAAATGAATTTTTACTTCTGTCTTGTTGTTCAGTAAACCAGTAGTTATTTCATCATTTTGAAAAAAAAGTGCAACATGTCCGTAATGTGGTAACTCTTCTATCAATTGTGACTTTATCTGAGAAATTATTTTGCATACTGTTTGCAAACCAGAAATTCTCTCTAGGAACTTACGATTATCCATTTATTTTCTATAAGTATGTATCTGTTAAAAACTATGTTCTCAGGAACACTAGTATAGAATTAGCAACAAGTACAGCTTCTACTTAATCAGACTTTAGCTTCAGGCTAAAAGCTAAAAATAGATTAGGGTGGATTTGCCCATGGACAATACTATAAACTTCTTCTACTGATGAATTTCTATTCAGCGCCAAAACAAGGTTATCTATGCCCTGCCCTAATTCCCTAATTGCATTAATCTTCATCCCCGTTGGAATAGGCATCAATCCAGTAGAATTCTCCAATTTGGCATCTTGTAAATAATTAGTAAACAGTATTTTCAGTGATTTAGCCTGCGCTACGGACGTCTCATAATTGGCTAAATTTTTGACGACTTTGTTTTCTTGATTTCCTTCATTACTTGTGGATTGATTATTAGACATTGAAGTCATCTTTTCAATACTATGTTTATTTACACTATCAGTCATGTTCGTAGTGGACGTTTCGTTCATCTTCATAATCATGTCTACACTCATGTTGAGCAAACCAGAAGCCATCTTAGGGTCGAGTCCAATCGATAGTCCATATTCTCGAAGAGACTCATCAGCTATATTGGCAGAAACAAGTGCCTTGGTAGTCAAATTAAGGTCCGAGAGAAGGATGTCGAAATGATTGGGAAAAATTGAATTCTCGGTTATGTCCTTTCTGATGGAAGCAAGTTTATGAAATAATTCGTCCGCCCTATCTGAATGAATTGAATATGATGAATTGTTTACGTATTGATTTTCTAAAGCTAGATTTTTTTCAATTTCAAATTGCTTTATCAGTGTATACAGTACCGAACTATCATTCTGATAAAAATTGTGAGCATATAAAATATTATTGTTGGATAAAGCCAAAACAACTCCAAACAGGACGAAGTATACTCTAATATCTAACTTCAAATCAAGGTAACTATGGGCGTTACCAAATAATAAATGTGCGATGATCGCTTCAATAAGAAGAGAAAACATAGAAATTATTCTACTCATCTTACTCCTACAAGATAATGTCCTGATTACTAGAACCTCAACTGACATAATCTTGTTATAGAAAAAGCTTGATCTCAGTTGACTGACATTAATGAAAACTATTTGGAGTAATCTTTTTAGCCGAATATGGGTATAATTTCGTTGATAAATATGGAATCGAATCAATCTCCTACATCTATTAATCACATTGCTATTAGTGTTCCTGATCTAGATACAGGAATCAATTGGTATCAGGAAGTGATGGGATTTACAATTGTAAGAGGTCCCACAGAACTTACCTACGATGATATCCACGTAGGTAAAGCACTTCGGAATATTTTTGGGTCCCAATTTAAGAGATTAAGAATTGTATGGATGACTTCAGCAAACAGTATAGGAATTGAGCTATTCCAGTTTATACAACCTAAACAGCTTGCGCATAAGAACCAAGTCGAATACTGGCACGGTGGAGTTATACACATTGCTGTCACTGAAAGAAACATTGAGGCTTTATTGGAAAAGGTTACTAAGGCCGGAGGAAGACAGCTTAGCAATATCTGGGAACTAGACCCAAAAAACCATCACAAATTGGTTTTCTGTTCTGATCCATTTGGAAACATAATTGAAATTTATTCACATAGCTTTGACCAGTTCCATGCTAACCGATAATTCATAGGAAATTTGTTACCATAATACATGTATTGGCAATTTCAAATGACAGCTTCTGATTACATTTTTCACCAATTTATTAATAATAATCAATTATTGTATCTTACAACAAGCCAACAACAGCATTCCTTCAGTCGACAATTAACACACTCAAGTGGTGACATGCTTCCTTTACAATCCTCAAAAGTACATCCACATTCTGCGCATTTCAACAAGTTAATCTTCATGAAATATTATGATAGATAGACATGATGAAGGATTATTCTTAAAAATTTGAGCATAACTATGGGTAGAATAACTATACCAATTCAATAGGTCTTCTTTTTTCTGGATCTTGATATTGTTCTACTGCACTATCATGGGTCTTCTTGAAAATGTGTTGAGCATGTACTGGTAAAGAATCAATTTGTTTTCTGGATCTAGCCTATAGTCTTGTATTTCGAGATCCCTTTTTACTCGAGAATTGTTTATTGGGCATTTTCTATTATTGTGGATAGACATAATCCTATATATCTGGAATACACGGTGTGCATGCCATGTTTATTGCTAAAACTAAGACAGCACTGATGCAAACATTTCTCATTGCTTACCTAACTGGGATTCTATGGTTAAGAAGAAATCCCCTTTCCTTGGTTTTCTCTGCGATAAGTCCTTTTTCTCTGTTATTTGTTCTATTTATCATTAGTGATGGTAAGTACTTACCACTCTCTATCACCGGAAGTTTGGTAATGGCATTAGTTGGATATGGCCTATCACTCGGTCAAGATATCTCCTTCTACAAAAATGAATACAAGATTCAGGATCTCTTTGTCGCGTCACCAGTATCTCCAATTACTTACATGGTTGGTCTTGCAATTTCACAAATTCTTTTCGGATTACCTGCATTACTCGTCTTATTGTCATTGGCTACTCTGTTTCTTTCTTCTTCAATTTTCATTCCTCTACTGATTGTCACGACGTTACTAGTATGGGGCTCTATGTCTTCTATGGGATTCTTTCTATCTTCACACATGCTACATATACGCAATGTTTCACAAATCATATCTTTTGTTAACGTGATTTTATCCATCCTACCACCTGTTTTTTACAGTATTGAGAGGCTACCTATCGAGCTGCAATATGCTTCCTATTTTGTACCAACTACACATGCATCTTTGATGATTCAATCCACAATGGGATTACCTACACCGAAAGAATGGTCTATTGAATTAGGACTTTTGGTACAGGTAGCATATCTTGTAGGTTTTGTGATTTTGGCTAAAGTTAAGGCAGTATGGCGGGAAAGTTGATTTGTCAAGAACTATTTCTTTTTTTTGAATATGATCTAGATATAATCGATATATTATAATTCGAGTCCTGAATTGGTGTATTTAATTTGTTACTTTGGACAGAACCATATTTTAGCAAGATATACTTGACTTTTACCGGTCAGTATTAATTACAGGATATGTTCTTCTATTAGGAAACTTGATGTAGTATTATCATTGATTTTCCATGATGATGATACGATATGGGTAGGGATAGAGCAGATTTATTAAAAATCAAATATAATAATATTACCTAAAAAGTATCGCAAAACATTTAATATGAATCAGGTCATAATTTTCCAAAAAGATAAATCTAGTTAGAATAAGTTTGATAAATTATGGCAACAGAGCAGCTGTTCATCAGCGTAGTTATCATTTTGGTGGCAACACGCTTACTGGGCGAGTTCTCTCAAAGACTCCGATTGCCTCCGTTGGTAGGTGAATTGGCTGCAGGAATAATTATTGGCCCTTATGTTTTAAAATTAATAACTCCTGATCAGAGTCTGAATGTAATTTCGGACTTAGGAGTATTCTTCCTTATGTTACTAGCAGGCTTACAGATGGATCCTAGAGAAATAAGAAAGGCTGGATTGCGTGGGTGTATCCTGTCAGCAATAGCATTTTCATTGCCTTTCTTAAGTGGTTTTGGAATAGCCACCCTTTTTGGACTCGGAATGCTTCAATCAATGTTCGTTGGATTATTATTGTCTATAACAGCTGTTCCAGTCTCCACAATTGTTCTAATGCAATTCGGAATATTGGAGACCAAGGTAGGCAATACTGTAATTACTGCAGCTGTAATTAATGATATTTTCTCCCTTGTGGTCTTGTCAATTGTGTTACAACTTCACGGAGCCAATGGGGCACCGGTGAATATCACGGAGACGATGATAAATTCTGTAATTAAGATCTTGTTATTCATAGGTGGAATATTTCTTATTGATATATTATTTAGAAAAGCAAACGCTTGGTTTCAACGTAGAGGTACCTACTTTTTTGAAAAACTGCACACAAAGGAAGCTGCGTTTGGTATATTACTGATTTCTACCATTCTCGTTTCAGTTGTAGCACAGGTAGTAATAGGTCTACATTTCATTATAGGAACTTTCTTTTCAGGGTTAATAGTTTACAAAGAAATAATCAGGAGAGAAAACTTTGAACGAGTCTATGGAATAATTTCTGCAATATCCTTTGGATTTTTTGCTCCCATATTTTTTGCTGTAATAGGAATAAATATCAACATGGATTCAATCGCAAACAACCTTCCATTTTTTATAGTTCTTGCAATAGTAGCAGTCGTTACTAAAGTAGGGGGAGGTTATATCGGTTCAAGGTTAATTAAATTCTCAAAGGACGAGAGTTTAGCCATAGCATTTCTCATGAATGGCAGAGGGATGGTGGAATTAGTTATAGCCTCAATAGGCTTTACTTCTGGTATAATTGATTCAACCATATTCTCAATTACGGTAACAATTGGGTGGGCAACAACAATTTTGGCACCAATACTTTCGAGGCCCTACGTCATGAAAATTAAATCTCAAACAACCGATAAACCTAATCAGTAACTATTCACGTTACTGGCTACTACTTTCATCTGACAATCCTATCCACCCATATCCTTTGACCTCTAATTCTTCAGATAACTCTTTACCTCCAGATTTGATAATTTGTCCTTTTGCCATAACATGCACTTTGTCAAGTCTTGACAAATACCTAAGAATCCTTGCATAATGTGTGATAATCAATATTCCGGCTCCTGTTGATATTAGGATGTTTATAGCCTCTGCAACCGCTTTGATTGCATCTATATCCAATCCAGAATCTGGTTCGTCAAGAATGGCAATAATTGGTTTGAGTACGAGCATCTGCATAACCTCGGATCTTTTTTTCTCCCCTCCAGAAAAACCCTCATTCAGATATCTGCTCAAAAACGATTTCTCGAGACCGACGTTATCTAGATTCTTTTTGAGATACTCATGAAATTCCTTTACTGTTAAAAATACTTCTCTATCTTTCTGTTTTCCACCCAGACTTTTGTTTAAAATATTGTAAGCGTTCCTCAAAAAATGACTATAACCAACCCCTGGAATCTCTGTAGGGTATTGAAAACCTAAGAATAGGCCCCTCTTTGCTCTTTCCTCCGTTGACAAATCAAGTATGTTTTCGCCGTCTACGATGATTTTTCCTGATGTAACGGTATATTTTGGATGACCCATTATCACATTGGCCAGAGTGCTTTTCCCTGAGCCGTTTGGACCCATTATCGCATGAACATGACCTCTGTCCATCTCATAACAAAGGCCATTAAGTATTTGTTTACCACTAATGTTTGCGGACAGGTTTTGTATCTCTAAAAAGGCCACAAATTCTCTGGTTTTCAAACATAATATAAATATTGAGTTACTTCATTCAAAATTTAAATTATTCATCTTGTATTCTATACCAATTTGTCGAGAGGCATATTCATAGGCAGGTTTCAACCATTCCATATAGGTCATATTGCAGCGATCAAATTTGCTTTCAAAAATGTTGCTGAATTAGCAATTGTTGTAGGTAGCGCTCAGGCAAGTTACGAGTCACAAAATCCATTTACTGCCGGTGAGAGAATATGTATGATAAAGGACTCCCTGAATGCAGATAATGCGATAGATTGCAAAAAAACCCTCATAATTCCTGTTCCTGATACAAATATTCATTCAACGTGGACTCATTCTGTCGATATGTTGGTTCCAAAATATGACGTTGTGTTTACTAATAATTCATTTACAGGTTACCTCTTCACCCAAAGAAATATCGCTGTTACTGAACCAAAATTACTAAATCGAAGTGAACTTTCAGGAACTGAAATTAGAAGGAGAATGGTGAAAAATATTAAATGGACTCACCTAGTTACCAAACAAACCCTAAGAGTAATCCAAGAAATTGGTGGAGTTCAACGTTTGAAAAAAATACCCAATTTATCACATCATAATTATCATAATGACTAAGTCTCAAATTTGAGCGAATTATTCATGAATAACTTATTCAAATTTAAAAACCTCAATCATGGATATTGATAAATATTTCAAAAACGACACCAAAATAATTGAAAGTCCATTCACTGTCAAAGCGAGAGATACATGACATCACGGATCAGATTTGCAGATCTTGGCCAACAAATTCAATACTCCCGATCAAGAGTCTCCAGGCTTATGTCATAGATGAAAATAAGCGACTCCTTGTGGGAAATAATATAGTTGCCATACAATTGGCACCTGATCTCGTGATTCCTCATTTGACGCAGCATGAAATTTTGAATCATTTTGCATCGGTTCAGGTTGACATGAATGCAGTCAAGTTTGTTTGCAATGGTGCCAATATCATGAGGCCGGGCATCACTGATTTTTCTGCATTCAAGGAATCAGAAATAGTACTGGTAAAAGATCAAACTCATAAAAAAGAACTCGCGGTATGTATTTCCATTGTGGATGATGAGAATGGAAAAAAAATGGAAAAAGGGGTTGTATTAAACAACATACACCATATTGGGGATGAATATTGGGAAATGAAAAAAACTATCAGGACATGATTAAGTTGACGATTTTAGAAAATTGGTGATTTTGAAAATATTTTCAAAATCATAGACCAAGTGATTCTTCTTCTATCCCCTTTTTAGTTATCGTCAAGACATCTATACCATCGCCGCTTGCAGAGTCTCTTTGTATTGACGACTTTACTGCCTTAATAGCAAGTTTCTTGGATGTATCCTCCGACATGTTTTTCTTGTACTCAGCATCCATTATTCCCAACGCCATTTCTGCTCCGGTGCCTACTGCTGCATAGTTATCGGGAAGTAGTGAGCCCAAAGGATCCAATGTATAAATTTCAGGTGTAGTTTGCACTCCTCCAACAATTACCTGGGTCAGTAAAGGAAAGTATCTTCTTTCGAACATAATAACTGACATCAACTTCGCGACAGAATTTGTAGCCATATCTCTTCTAGTTTCCAATTTTCTAATTTTTGCAAGAGCTCCAACTTGTCTTGTCAGAACTTGCATGTCAGCCACCATACCTGCGCATGCACTGGCAACTTGATCAGTTATCGTGAATATTTTCTTCGTATTCTTATTTACCACAAAATTTCCATAGGAAATACGTTTTTCAGCAGCAAGAACAATACCGTCTTGATAAGTTATACCTACCGCGGTAGCACCTGGCATAAATTGAAACGCCATATGATTGGTTAGTAGTGAATGTAGTTAGATTTAGTCGTTTCGTCTGTTCTCAGATAACCTAAGCAGTGTTAGTTATGGCAGCTCAGGGTACTTTAGTCAAAAATGTATCGTGAATCCTTATTGCTTCTGAAACCAATCTATTTTGCAATTCCAATGCTTCCTTCCCTTCTGGATGCCTTGTCTCTGCTACAGCTTGTGCTACAATATTCATGATGTGCCGCAAAAGGAACTCATCTCCTCTTAATGATTCAGCTTTGTAAGTTGGATTTTCCTTGTTTACAAATACTACATTCTCGTTTATGAAGCTATATCTTGAATCGGTTTCATCTTCGTAGGGAATGATCTTGTACCCAACTTTTTTCAATGCAAAAGTTTTCTTCATTAATGGTTTTCTTACCTGAGTTGTAACTGTAACATTTTCGTAGTTTTCCATGTCTGGGCTTTGCCCACTGTATAGATAATTGGGTAGAGTATTATCTACGTCACCCAATGTCTGCTTATTCTTTCCTTTTTCAGTTATTGTACCTCCTGTTCTTTTGTTTTCATTCTTGGTAAAGTCTTTGTATTCATCATCTATTGATTTGTCAAACAAATTATCTTCCGCGGGAATGGATGATGCCTTCCCAGTAGGTTTTGATACTATTTTTTTTGTTTCAACTATTTCGTATCCTTCTATTTCTTCCGAGGGTTCTAAAGTTTCAAATACGGCTTGACCAAGTACTTTATCAATCTGTTTGTAAATTTTTGATTCTTCTCGAGTTACAAGAACATCTTCATAAAGTGTAAGACTTGGGATGACCGTATCGACTATGAACTTTTTCATTAGTCCTGAAAATTTCTCAAATTCCTTATCTTCTATTATCGCAGATTTATCTGCAAATCTAGATGTTAGTGTATCGCATCTTACAAATCCAGTCACTCTAGGTATTTTGGAGTCAAATCCAAACAGGGTCCTCATTACTATATGTCCTCCTACCATGACTGCAATTCCTCTCTCATCTTCAGTTAGCGGTCGGCGAGCTACAGTAATTTCACCAACTATGCTTCCCTTGTCAAGGTTCAGGGGTATTCTATGACCCTGTATGTCGGGAACTCTTATCAACTGAGCATTAGTAGAGCTCCATTCTTTGAATCTTGATGATCTCTTGATATACACCTCAAAAAGTGGATGCCTGAGCACTGCCAATTTTCTAATTTCCTTTACTAGTCTTAACTCATCAACATATGATTTGGCATCACTTACGATTATCTCAGTTCCATCCCTTGACAAGCGCGCTTCCCTGATTTCGCGTAAGTTGGATTTACCTCTAAATAGATCATCTAATGATTTTGTATCAATTAGAAATGATTTATGATAGTTACCCTTTCGGGTTCTAATTTTCATTTTTTCAAATGATGTCAGAAAAGATAGTCTTCCTGTTCCGTATCTTCCTGTTCTAATCCTCTTTAACTTGGGCGAAACAGAATCGACTTTCTTATGAGGTGAACCAAGAAGCAAGAATTTCTGGATCTCGCTTTCATCCATTCCCGCATTATCTTCAATTGAAATGGAGTTATCCGAAAGGATCGTTATTAGAACTCTTGTTGCGTCCTCATCGAAGGCGTTTTCAACCAATTCCTTTACAACGTCCGCCGGAGAAACCCATGTCTTTGTAGCAAATTCCTTAAAGAAAGATGGATGCACCTTTAGAGCGATTGCCATGGTAACTATGTCTCAATCTCTCACCTTTATCTATTACTAGTTTGTATTTTTATCAATCTCAAAATATTCTTTTTTGAACAATAACGAATAATTGAAACAAACTTGGTAAATTACTTGACACCAAAATTTGAGGATGTTGTTACTATGCTAAAAATTAAGCAGACTTCCGGTTGGCGAAAATTCAGTAGTGCCAAGTAGTAGATGAGGTGCAGAACCACTGGGTGTCGTTGTCAACCAAATCATAACAGCAGGTACTGCTGCACATGCGATTATCGTCAATAAGATAAGCCACACCGCAGTCATTTTTTCAGCCATAGCATACGGATTTAATAGAAGATATATAAATTTTCAAATTTGGTAACTTGTATAAGAATATAAGTAGCCACATAGGCTTCAAATTCTTGCTGAATGAAGTTACTAGAATATCAGGGTAAGGAATTATTTACAGAACATGATATTGCCGTTCCAAAGTCATATCTTGCTAGAAACCAATCTGAATTGAACCAAATTGCAGACAAGCTGCAATTCCCTGTTGTAATTAAATCTCAATTGACCGTTGGTGGTAGGGGAAAGGCTGGCGCAATATTGAAATGCATGAAATTGGAAGATTTGGTCCCGAAATTTACGGAATTGTTGAATAAAGAGGTTAAAGGAGAGCTACCAAAAGTGATCTTAATTGAAGAAGCTGTAAACATAGACAAAGAGCTTTATCTTTCTTTGTTCCTAAACAGAGGAAAAAGGAGTTATTCATTAATTTCTTCTGCTCAGGGAGGAATGGATATTGAAAGTGTGGAGAACAAGGTAATTCAGGACATTTCAATTACTGGATTGACCCAATCAGACGCAGAAAACATTGCCAAAAAATTAAATCTTGATGGTGTAACTTCAAAGTCATTTTCAAATATTGTGATAAAGTTAGCTAAACTCGTTAGAGAAAAGGAAGCAGAGTTGGCAGAAATCAATCCCTTGGCCATATTAAAAGATGGAACTTGTTTGGCACTTGACTCAAAAATCATTATAGATGATAACTCATTGTTCAGACATCCTGAGTTAAGAAAATATGTCCAAATTTCTGAATTGCAGGAGCAAGCCGAAAAGAGTGGATTTTCATTTGTTGAGCTGGATGGAAACATAGCAATAATAGGTAATGGTGCTGGTCTTGTTATGTCCACATTGGACATTGTAACTGATGCGGGTGGTAAGCCTGGAGCCTTTTTGGATTTTGGTGGAAGAGCTACTACTGAAACAATTTACAAGGCATTAGAAGTAATTAGCAAATTGTCAAAAATAAAGGCCATTTTGGTAAATTTGTTTGGCGGTATTGTCAGAACAGATCTGGTGGCTCAGGCTATACTTAATGCGTATCAAGACGGTATGATCAGTGTTCCAATTTATGCAAGAATCTCGGGAGCAGAATCTGAAAAGTCAAAAAAAATGCTTTCTAACAGCAATGCAAAGCTATATGATACAGTAGAGGAAGCAATTTCATCACTAGTCCAGTATAAAGAGTTGAGCAAATAAATGTCCAAGAAATTTGATATTTTTGATATCCTTGTAGGTAAACCTGGTGATACTGACTATGGTAATAAACCAGTCATAATTCAGGGAATCACTGGAAATTTTGGTTCTGTTCATACAAGGTTGATGAGGGAATATGGTACCAATATCGTTGCAGGAGTAACTCCTAACAAGGGAGGACAGACATTTGAAGGAATTCCTGTTTTCGACTCCGTAAAGGACGCTAATAAGGACTTTGGCGCAAAGATATCTGGAATATTTGTTCCAGCTCCATTCTTCCTTTCTGCAGTAAAGGACGCGGTTAATAACGGAATAAAATTACTTGTTGCTATTCCAGAACATGTTCCAGTACGTGATGCAATGGAAGCCCTAGAGTACGCACAGACTAATGGTGCCAGGATAATAGGTCCTAATACTCCCGGTGTTATTGTACCATCGGTAAATAAGATAGGGATTATGCCGTCTCAACCATTTACGAAGGGAAGTACAGCAGTCTTTTCTAGGAGCGGCACCTTGATGTATGAAGTTTCATATCATCTGTCAAGGGAAGGAATAGGTCAACAAATCGCATTAGGTATAGGTGGAGATCCAATTAACGGCACAAACTTGATAGAAGCATTTGAGCTGATAAGTGATCGGGATGAAGTTGAATCAGTAGTGGTAGTTGGTGAAATAGGAGGAGATGCAGAGGAATCACTAGTCCAGTACATCGAAAAAACAGGTTTCAGTAAACCAGTTGTCGCGTACGTAGCAGGACGTTCAGCACCAAAAGAAAAAAGAATGGGACATGCAGGCGCAATAGTTTATGGAAATTATGGCTCTGCAGAATCTAAGATTTCTAGTTACTCTAAGGTCAATATTCCAGTGGCCAAAAGGCCTGCCGAAGTACCAAGCATTCTACTAAAGCTGATGAAGTGAACAAATGTTAAATCTACAGCACAAATTTACATACTTATTTTCCTATTTTTGGTAAAGCGATAGCAATGAAAATAACAATATTGATGTTTCATCTCATCAATCATAAATGAATAATAATGGTACCAAGATCTAATAATTTAAGCTTGAAAATCCAAGGTGAGATTTGAACGGTACAAAACTACTTGGTTCAAGAGTTGCTGAAACTTAAAAATGAATATCTTGAAAAAATTCATTCATACAATCATATTAGAGAGTTTTTACCAGTCACGAGTAATCAAAGTCTTTTTGACAAATCACATTTAGAAAAACTACATACCTTCTTTAAGCTTAACAAAATCTATTACAAAGAGGAGAGTTTTGTCCTCGGAAATATTCCATGCATATCATATGAAGGTGATATCAATCAATTTTGGCTAAGTTCAAAAAAGTATGATACAAATTATCAACCATTCCTTCCAACATGGGTACTCTCTGCATTGGTAATGGTCCAAGTGGCAAAAGATTTGGGATTCGAAAATATAATTGATATCGGGTCGGGTGATGGGAGGTTACTGTATTGTGGCAGTATAATCGGTCTTAATTCCATCGGAGTAGAGATAGATAAAGACTTATGCGACCTCCAAACGAAGATATCTAATGATAGTAACGTTAAATTTCGGGTTATTAATGGCGATTCGAATTCGATAGATTACTCAGAATTGGCACTTGAGAATACTATGCTCTTCGTTTCGGCTTTACCTGAATCTGGTGAAATGATATCATATGGAATAGCAAATCAATTCAAAAAATATATGGATAAACTGCAGAATGTGGGTATTACATTAATGGGAAGTCAAACGTATAGGAGGTACTCACGGGATAAGTCTATGTGGGGCTGGGGAAAATTCATAGATGATTGTGAGTTAAAACTAGTGGAATGTTTGAGTCTGCCAACCTCATGGACGCTTGATGAAAAGAAAGAAACTCCATATTTATTCACGCTTTTCAAATAACGATATCGATTCTCAGCAAGCATTTTGAGCCCAAATAAATCACAACAGTAACCTCTTTATTGCATTTTAACAAACTTCAAATTTACCATCTAACTGTACCTTGTTTTCTGTTGTGCTCATAGGTTGATTTTTGAATGATATTGCTTTCTTTAGATGCAATAACTTATTTTGGTAGACGTTCATATGGCATCAGGATCAGATATTTGATGGAACCCTTGTCAAGATACATGGTATATCTGGAGAATGAAAAATACCTTCCCGAGGACGCAAATTCCATTCTTTCTTTGTCCAGAAATATTTTGCAAGATTACAAAATTATTATTAGAGATGTAAGAGTTGCATCTCACTTTCTTGAACTTGATATGAGTATCCCTTCTTCATTAGATCTAGAAAAAATAAAATCAAAATTAAGCCAAATTGGGACCATCATGGAAATTGATAGGATTGTTGAAGGTGAATTGGACAAAAAAGTATCTCTAGATCTTGCACGTCAGCTATTCAACAACGAGAAATATTGGAAGACCCATGAAATTCTTGAAGGAGTATGGAAACATACCCAAGGTGACGAGAGAGCCCTGTTAAACGGTATAATTCTTGTTGCAGCAGCCTTAGTGCATTACCAAAAAGGTGAACATGATACATGCATTTCAATAATGAAGAGAGCACTAGACAAATTGCATAGTGCATACGGCCATTATCATGCAATAGATGTGGATTTGCTAAAAACTCAGGTAATGAATATTATCAATTCGACCAAGATCTCAAGGTTTAGTATCTAAGAAAATAGATCAAAAATTTGCCACTATCTAGAAATCAACATTAGATAACGAGCTGTCATGTTGGTTTATTTAGATTGTCTATTTCTTCTTTTTCTCATTATGTAGGCTGCTACAATAAGGCCTGCAAGAATCGTAACCAGGATAAAAAAGGTACCTTCATCTCTCACCGTACCCTTTGGCAATATTGCAAATAATGTGGCTGAAAGAAATGCTAACAATTTGAATCAATCATACTAAACTGGTTGTGGAAATTAAAGATTTCTTGACTGTAAATAATAATAATAATAAGGTTCTGTTTTATTGTTATTGTATTGGTAAGTAATGATGCATTAACTCAAGATAAACATAAGGTTGGGCTTGAAATTCATCAGCAATTGGATTCAAAGAATAAACTATTTTGCAATTGCAAAATAGCAGATTCTACTGAACATGATTTTACCTTTAAAAGGATCCTACATCCGACTCAGAGTGAAATGGGATCCTACGATCAAGCTGCCATTTTTGAATCAAAGAAAATTAAGACCGTAAAATACCTGTCATCCAGAAATTCCAATTGCCTGATTGAATCAGATGAGGAACCACCTGAAATGGTAAATGCAGAGGCACTCGAGCTAGTCTTGACCATCTCTCTTGCACTTCATTGTACTATTGAGGATGAATTACATGTAATGCGGAAAATAGTAATTGATGGTTCAAATACTACGGGATTCCAAAGAACAATACTAGTTGGTAGGAACGGATATTTGGATGTTGATGGTGTTAGGGTTGGAATCCAAAGTATTTGCTTAGAAGAAGATGCTGCTAGAATAATTAATGAAGATAAAGACAATGAGAATGATACGAAGATATTTGCTCTAGATAGATTGGGAATTCCTCTTATCGAAATTGCTCTGGATCCTATTTCTAACACTCCGGTGTTTGTAACAAACGTAGCTCAAACGATCGGCCGATTATTGCGCGCTACAAAAAAAGTAACACGTGGACTAGGAAGTATTAGACAGGATGTAAATATTTCAACAAATGATGGCGCAGTTGTCGAAGTGAAAGGTGTGCAACAGCTATCACAGTTGGCTCTCGTTATTGAATATGAAGCAAAAAGACAGGATGGATTAAACCAGATCGCTAAAGAGCTAATGGATCGTAAAATAGATGAATCAAAACTCTTGGACAGTATCACAGATGTTACTGATTTTATGAAACTATCGACCTCCAAAATAGTAAAGAAGATTCTGAGTGGCAATTCTAGATTCATGGGGTTTGTATTGCGAGATTTTAGTGGGCTATTATCTTTTGAACCATATCCAGGAATAAGATTAGGTAAAGAATTGGGGGAAGTTGCAAAATCTTATGGAATTGGTGGGATATTCCACTCCGATGAGTTACCAAATTATGGGATTACCACTGAAGATGTCAAATCATTATCTTCTATTTTGAAGATTAACAAAAATGACGCTTTCATATTAGTTGGCGGCCCATCAGTATTGTTAAACTCTGTAATTTCCGAATTATCTAATAGAATTAGGAAGGCATTTTCAGGTGTTGTTGCGGAAACGCGTTCTGTAAGATTAGATGGTGTTACTATATTTAGTAGACCCAGACCAGGTTCATCGAGAATGTATCCCGAAACAGATATCCCTTACATTTCCATAGATGAAAATAGATTAGAGGAATTATCGAAGAACATTCCCCGCCCCTGGAACGAAGTTATAGATCAAATATGCAAGAAATATCTTATTAACCGTACACTAGCGGAAAATATTTTTGACTCTCAATACTTTTCTCTCTTTGAGAATATAGTTTCCCACACCTCAATTAACCCTTCTTTCATAATATCTAAACTTACAGAAGATTTAGTTAGCTTGGAAAGACAAGGTTATGACATTTCCATTCTTACTCACAACAATCTATTTTATCTGTTTGAGCAGCTAGAAAAATCTAGAATATCCAAGGAATCAATTTCAATAATACTTGAAAAATTGCTAAAGAGGGAAGGTGGTTCTATCGATGAAATCATAAGATCATTTGGATCCGAAGGAGTCACAGAAGAGGATATTGATAGCATTATCAAAAAGATAATAGCGGAAAACGAAAAGATAATTTCTCAGAAGGGTATGGATTCAATCGGTCTTTTGATGGGCAGGTGTATGTCAATTCTAAGAGGCAAGGTTGATGGGGAAAAAATCAACAAGAAACTAGTGACAAGATTAACCGAACACTTAGATGGACCCAAAGGAAGTAAAACGTAAAAGTCTTAAATTAATCTGGTCCTGAGAAGTTATTCCTATTTTATTCAAGTTGCCTGCTTGTACCTTGTTCTTAACCTCAATCTTTCAAAGAATTCCAAGATAATCCATAAAATAAGTGCACCAATACCTATTAGTAAAACTATAACCCCTATGAAAATTGCTTCAATTTCAACTTTAGGATTTTTATTACTATCAAAAAGGATCGCACTCCCAAACATACTTTCTGTATAAATTTCCGAACTTTTGAGATTTGTCAAAACTGCAGTGTAATTTCCGCTAATTGTCGGATTTATTGTTGCAAACAATGGCTGAGATGAATTGACATTAAATAACAATGTGCCTTTTGGATTAATTATCCTAAGATTAGTTAGGTCTAACGAGTTTTGAGGGGTTACAGAGATAGAAATGTTTTTTCCTTTTTGTACATCTTTAAGAAATAAAATTGAGTTGTCCTCTTTTGCTATTTTTCCTTTAAATACCGTGCTTGTGGAGTGAAGTGGATCGGGTACATTAATGGAGGATATCGAAATTATCGTTACCCCTATCAATATAGATATCAATGCTATAGATAAAATAATTCTCCTCATTGGTTATCACTCATCATTGATGCAATCTATTGATAATCTCCTTTTAAAGAGTTACAGATATGTGTTTTAAAGATATTACTGTATTCCAAAACAATTGCCTTGGGCTGACGCTCAGAAATTCAGATAGTATTCTATAGTTTATGAAATTAAATATCACGAATTGAATATTGGAAAGAGAATTCATAATATATATATAAACTAAATTTGGTACTATTGCCAATGAGTAGTTTCAAGCACGCTAGGACTGCCTTATTTGGTTTAACTTTTGTATTGATAATGTTCATGTCCAATGGACTTTTTGCTGCCTTTGGTCAATCTACAAATTTTGAAGGTCCCTTTGTCGGTGTTGCAATGAAGGGTGCATATGTGGATCAAAAAGAAAACAGAGAAGATACCCCATTACCTCCTGCGACTTATTTCGATGAGAGTTTCAGGTTGCTTAGTGAAGCAGGACTAAATCATGTGAGATTCTTGTTCTACTGGGAAGCATATGAGAAAAATCCACAAGGATTTATGAATGAACTAGAACAGGTGGCAAACGCCGCAGACAAGTATGGTATTAAAGTTATTTATGATAATCATCAATGGCATACCTCTTCCTGGCTTGAAAAGAGGGGAACTGGTTTTCCAACTGCCCTATTTGCCAATAATTCACAGCAATATCCAATGAACAGCGGTGGTAAAGAGGGTGAACCAGTGGCAAAGCTTTGGTGGTCTAATTTCTGGGATGGTACTATCAAGGATGGACAGGGAAATGATGCATGGACTCTGTTAGCTGACTTTTATAAGAAAGTAGTTGCCACAGTCGATAGTCATGAGAGCACTTTGGGATATGAAATTTTGAGTGAACCTCACGTAGAAAGTGCTGACCAATGGGAAAAGATTGGAAGCTTTAACTCATTTATGACTGACGAACTACGTTCGGTGACTCAGAAAATTATTGTTTATAGTATGAATGTCCCTGTTGATCTAGGCGGACCCATACAATTAACAGCAGAAAACCTTGCCGAGATGGCCCCTGCAAATAAGGAAAATATATGGTTTAAAATAAGCGTCTATGGAATTCCAGACAGAGATCAATATCAACAAGAAAGATTTGACCTTTTCTTACAAACTCGTGAATTGACTGGCATTCCACTTTATATCGGTGAATGGAACAATGTCGTAAGAACTCAAGTCAATGGCGTATTTCAGCTAGATCCTCAAAAGAGCGGTCTAAACCAGCAAATCGCAGATACTATGCTAGACGCATTTAAAAATGAAAATATAACTGCCTCGGCTTTCTGGAAATGGGATTACCAAGATGCAGATACTGCTAGCTTCAACTTGCTTTCACATCAAAACGGGACAATGACGCCAACTGAATACTACACATTTCTCAAGACCTCAGTAGCCAATGTCTATGGTGATTTATCAACTTCTACATCTGGCTCGTCTTCAGAAACTACTTCTAACACAACATCTGATGCAACTTCGGAAGAAACTTCTGAAGCCACGTCCGAAACCAACTCTACTGAAGAGAATTAGTCTCGTACCAACTCTCTATCAGAGTTATTGGGTTCAGAGCCCACTAGAGATACAAATACGTCATCCAGAGTAATAGGCGATACTTTAAAGAATAAATTTTTCTTTATTGCAATAGCCGATAATTCCTGAATGTTGGATTCAAACGTGAATAGTTTTATGGTTTCCGTTCCTCCATCAACCACTGTCCCGTAAGATTTTAACACATCACTTTCAACTCCAGATTTTGAGATCTCTATTTTGATATTTTCTTTAATATTCTTTCTAATGTCTGCAATAGTCCCTTGCGAGATAACGATCCCCTTGTCTATGATGACTATGTCATCAGACAATACTTCTGCTTCATCCATGTAGTGTGTTGTAAGCAGAATTGTAGTTCCATTTTCTTTTTTTTCCTTAATGGCTTTCCAGATTTGACGTCTGGAGACGGGATCAAGTCCGATCGTTGGCTCGTCTAGAAAAAGTAACTTTGAGTCCGTGGCCATCGCCATCGCCACCAGTACCTTTTGCTTCATGCCTCCTGACAGGTACATGGCAAGTCTATTTCTGACATCATATAATTCAAATTCTTTAAGAATTTTTTCGGCTCTTGTGTATGACTCCTGTTTGTTAACGCCCCTGATTCTTAGCCAGTAATAGACATGATCCCACGGAGTAAGAGCACGCAGTGGTCTTCCTTCTTGAGGTACTATAGATATATTATTTCGTATTTTTTCTGTATCTTTAATTAAATCATTTTCTAATATTTTTACAGTTCCAGAACTTGGTAATAATTGCGTTGCACAAATTCTTACGAATGTAGTTTTTCCCGCGCCATTTCTCCCTAGAAGAGTGAATATTCTCCCTGGTTCGATATTTAACGAGATATTATTAATTGCGTAGGTTGATGATCCCTTGTATTTTTTAGTAACATCAACAGCCTCTATTGCTTTCATAATGACACATTTTCAGTTTTGAAATTCATATAATCGATATCTTAAAAAGGATATTATTGAGAACAGGTAGTATAGAAATTGAAACTGGGGAAAAACAAATAGTCCAACTTACTCCACATTGATAGATACTCCATGGTCCTTTGAATCTTTTAATTTGAAGGTTACTTCTAGAATCCCATTTTTGTATGTTGATTTTCCCGTGGACGGCTCAATTTGATCAGGTAGCTCAATTTTTTTACTATACTTTCTCTCTCCTGAAATTGATTCTATAGTCAGAGAATTTTCATTGGCAGTTATCCTTAAATCACTCTTGCTCACGCCCGGCATTTCTGCAATTATTTTCAATTTGTCAACATCCCGGATAATGTCGACTACAGGCTCCCTCTGATCACTAACTGAAAATCTCCCAGTTAAGGAGCTTGGGAATGTATTCAAGTTTCCAAATTTTCTGACGACCGGTTTTCCATCCTCTCCTATTTTGAATGAATATCCATAAACAATAGGACCCATTTCGCGTACGGTTGAACCATCATCAAGTTTGCGTTCTCTTATGAGATTCTTTGGGACATTTTGATCCATGTTTTTGACAGCTTCCTGCATCAACTTTTCCATTTCCTTCATCATTGAATCTACATCGGGAAACCACGAATTTGTTCTCCTTCGTCCAAACCACTCATCAAAGGGAGTCGACATATGTATTATCTTGTGTTGTTTAAATATAAATATTACAGACCTTACGATTTGATATTTTTTGTATTATCCAATTCTTCAATTAGCCATTTTTGTCTATCACTGAGTTTGGTAGGCACTTCAAGTTTTATTTTTATGATTTGATCCCCCTTAGAACGTTGACCATGCACAGGAATTCCTTTCCCTCTCAGTCTAAAAATTGAATCAACTTGTGTTCCTGCAGGTATTTTCAACTTCTCACTTCCATATAACGTAGGCAATACTATTTCTGTTCCTAGTACCAGCTCTGTATATTTTACCTTGAGAGGATAAAGTAAATCTCCGTTTTCAAGTTTTTCAAAAATTTGATGAGGCTTGATGTGAATTCGAATAAATAAATCTCCTGGAACTTCATTTCCATCTGAAATTCCCCTGCCACTTAACTGAAGTGTCATACCATCATCAATTCCAGGCGGTACCTCGATCTGTATTTTTTTTCTAGTCGCAACTTTGCCATTTGCCCCACAATTTTTACACGGTTTTTCTATAATCTCTCCTATGCCTCTACAAGTTCTACAAGTTTCAACAGTAACGAAAGTTGAAAATCTGTTTTCATTAAATACTCTCTTTGTTTGTCCAAGTCCATTACAAGATGTACATTTCTTACGTTTCGTACCAGGATAACATCCACTTCCGTTACACACCGAGCACTTTTCCAAAGCTGGAATTTCAATGGTTTCGTTCTTTCCGCTTACTACCTCTTCTAAAGTAAGCGACAAGTCAATTACAGTATCCTCCCCTCTATTGTTCCTTCCAAAATTAAATCCAAATCCAAATGGGTCGCTTCTATTTCTGCCTGAAAAGCCGCCCCCGAATAATTGCTCAAAAATATCTTTTATTCCGCCGAATCCGATATCCCTGAAGATTTCTTCAAAGTTTGATTCTGATCCCCTAAAGACTTCCTCAGATCCTACATGTCCATATTTGTCATATTTTTTTCTTTTTTCATCATCAGATAGTACCGCATATGCTTCTGAAATTTCCTTAAATTTTTCTTCTGCACCTGCAGTCTTGTTTCTATCGGGATGAAATTGAAGAGCTAATTTCCTATATTTGTTTTTGATATCTTCTTTAGTAGCATTTCTATCAACATTCAAAACTTCGTAGTAGTCACGCTTAGTACTCATTTGAAGAAACCATTAATTAGAAATGACGGGATAAATTCAGGTTTGACATTCAGCTTCATTCTAAGCCTGAGTGTTGGATTGATTAGCACTATCTGTTGGTTGACTTGCACTATCTGTTGGTTGACTTGCACTATCTGTTGGTTGACTTGCACTATCTGTTGGTTGACTTGCACTATCTGTTGTTTGACTTGCATTTTCAGAATTTTGAGATGAGGTTGCTTGTTGCGATGCAGCGGCACCAGCCGATTTATATGCTTCGGTACTTATTTCGCCTAGGATATTTTTTAAGGATTCAATCTTCTTCTTTATCTCTTCAATATTGTTTGACGACATGGTTTCCTTTAATTCCTTAACAGCGTTATTCACTTTTTCTACTTGTTCGGGTTTTATCTTGTCCTTCAAATCCTGCTGGGTCAGTTTTTCTGCAGTGTATGTTAAATTGTCTGCTTCATTTTTCACTTCTGCCTCTTCCTTCTTCTTTTTATCCTGTTCTGCAAATTGCTCTGATTCCTTCTTTAGTCTTTCAATATCATCTTTGGAAAGTTTAGTATTTGCAGAAATCGTTATTTTGGATTCCTTCGAAGTAGCAAGGTCTTTTGCAGTGACATTTAGAATTCCATTTGCGTCAATATCAAAAGTAACTTCCACTTGCGGAATTCCTCTTGGTGCTGGCGGTATTCCTGATAAGTTGAACATTCCCAAGGAAACACAATCGGATGCCATCGATCTTTCACCCTGAACTACGTGCACAGTTACTGCGTTTTGATAGTCTGCAGCGGTAGTAAAGACTTTACTTTTCTTTGTTGGAATAGTCGTATTTCTTTCAATAAGTGGTTCTTTTAATCCCCCTAGTACTTCCACACCTAATGTTAGCGGAGTCACATCAACTAAAAGTATGTCTGTAGTTACATCCCCCGCAATGATTGCCCCTTGAACGGCCGCTCCCATGGCTACGGCTTCCATAGGATCAATCCCTCTTTCGGGCTCCTTTGACATTACACTTGAGATGAATTGTCGAACAATCGGCATACGGGTTGGTCCTCCAATCAAAATAATTTTTTCTATCTCGGTGGGTTTCAGCTTTGCATCCTCAATTGCTTGCAACATGGGAATTCTACATCTTTCAATTATTGGTCTCAACAATTCCTCTAGCTTTGATCTTGATAATGTCAAGACCAAGTTTTTTGGACCCGATGATGGATCGTAAGATAAGAATGGTAAATTTATTTCAGTGCTCATTACATTAGACAATTCAATTTTTGCCTTTTCAGATGCTTCCTTAATTCTCATCATTGCAGCCTTATCATTACGAATATCGATGGAAGTTTGGTTCTTAAATTCTTGAATAATGAACTCCACCACAGAATTATCCATATCCGTACCGCCTAGTTGAGTATCTCCAGAAGTACTCTTTACCTGAAATACGCCACCGCCCATTTCCATAATGGTAACATCCAAAGTTCCTCCACCGAGATCAAAGACCATTATCTTCAAATCTTTGTTTACCTTATCTAGTCCATAGGCTAGTGAAGCAGCTGTAGGTTCATTAATAATTCTAACAACTTCCAGGCCTGCGATTTCTCCTGCATCCTTTGTTGCCTGCCGTTGATTATCATTAAAATATGCCGGGACCGTTATCACCGCCTTGTCTACAGTTTCACCAATGTATGCTTCAGAATCTCTCTTTATTTTTTGCAAAATAAATGACGAAATCTGTTGTGGCGTATACTCCTTGTCATAAACTTTAAATTTGAAATCAGTGCCCATCTTGCGCTTTGCAGCTATAACTGTCCCTTCAGGATTTGTTACCATCTGCCTTCTTGCAGGCTCGCCAACAAGCAATTGGCCGTCTTTAGTGAAGGCAACATATGACGGAAAGGCTTTTCCTCCTACAGATGTTCCTTCGGCGGCTTGGATTATTGTAGGCTTTCCACCGATCATTACAGATGCTGCAGAATTACTTGTTCCAAGGTCTATCCCAATAATTTTACTCATAATCTCTATTCACTACTCCTTATCTCTTTCATTGATATCTTTATTTGTAACTGTTCGTTTAGATAAAATGACTGAAGAAGGTCTTAAAACTTTATTGTTTAGCAAATATCCCTTCCTTACTACTTCTACTATTGTATTATCGGGTGCCAAGTCATTTGTTACAAATCCAATAGCATCGTGTACATTTGGATCAAATGGTGTGTTCATGGTTTCTATTTCTACCATACCCTCATCTTTCATAAAACCTTCAAAATTGGTCATTATTCCTTGTATTCCACCAACCACGGTTGAATCATACTGGCCATTTTTTAGAGTTTCCAGTGCTAGTACACTATCATCATAAATCTTTAAAATTTTTATGAAGAGCTGACCCCTATTTTCTTCAATCTTTGATTCCACCTGTTTCTGCATTTGTTTCCGATAATTGTCAAAATCCGCCATAAGGTACCTAAGTTTAGACAAATTCTTTTCTGATAATTCTCTTTCCTTTTCTAGTTCCCCATTCAAGAATTCTATTTCTCTCCTCAAGACTCCACTGTCGGTCTCTTCGGAATTCTCTCCTTTCTCATTGCCATTATCATCCGCATCGTTGTCCAAAACTCCACTGTCGGTCTCTTCGGAATTCTCTCCTTTCTCATTGCCATTATCATCCGCATCGTTGTCCAAAACTCCACTGTCGGTCTCTTCGGAATTCTCTTCTTTACCGTCATTTACTTTTTCGGCCAAGATCGGAAATGTTTTGACCTATCTCAGATAATTAGATATCGGAAAGGAATATACAAATCAAAAAACATAATAAACCAAAACATGGTCACTTGTTAACATAAACTAAATTGGAAGATGAAGAATTAAGGATCATTAACGAAAAAAGAATGAAAAAGCTACAACAGATGGTGAATGAAAAGGAACTTTTAAAAAATATCAAAGAACCACTCAATCTTGACGACTCAAATTTTGCTCAGACAATCAACAAATATCCGCTACTTTTAGTTGATTTTTGGGCTCCTTGGTGTGGACCTTGCAGGATGATGTCTCCGATAATTGATCAAGTTGGTAAAGAGTACATTGGCAAATTAGTTGTAGGTAAAGTAAATGTTGATGAAAATCCAAATATTTCAGGACAGTTTGGGATATCCAGCATTCCAACGTTAATATTATTCAAGAGAGGTCAAGCTGTTAACAATATCATTGGTTCAGTATCCAAAAGCAGGATAGATGAAATGGTAAAAATACATCTCGAGTGAGGTAATTTCTTAAAACATTATTTTTACTGTTGTTTCAATTTTTAGTAATTAAAATAGAGATAAATAGTTTCAGGTTTAACAATATTTTCGTTTGGTAACAGTTATCAAAATTTAATTTTTAATTATATCGACTCTAAATATCATATGTCAATGTTGAATAACTGTGGCGCATAAATCGATCCTTCTCTAACTCTCTTTACTTTTGCTACAGACAGATAATGTGGCCATATTGTAATCATAATGGAACCTTGAGGAACTCCTTCGGGAGATTCAATGATTACAATATCATTTGGATTAACACCGTGTTCATTTAATACAACTTTGCTCCTTTCCACTAGTTCTGAAGACATACCACTACTATAAAGATAAACTTTATCAACATAATCAATCTTAGAATCCATTTCGATCTATAGAGTTGTTAATGCATTAAATTCTTATCTGAATATTTTTTGATCTATAGTTCGTCAATGGGGAATTTGGACCTGCAACCAATGCATTCATAAATTTCATTTCCAACGGATCCGCTTACATTGAATCTGACAATTGTAGTGCATTTGGGGCATCTACCTTCTACGGTTCTTCTACTCTTATGTGGTCTTGATGTACTTTTTCTTCTTCCCATGATCCATTTTGGATAATAATTAACTGGTTTATAAATTACATTGAATTTCGTGAAAATCTTGACACAAATTATTCAGGCGAGTGTAGCCTGGAGTCTAGTCAATCTTATACTGTGGACTGAATGTTAGGGGTGTCCGTTTATTTATTTTAATTAATACTTTAACCAGAGCCAGGGAATTAACAAAAGAACTTTTGCAGACTAGATTTCAAAGTAATCTCGTAATAGTTCGCACAGCGAATGAGTTAAATGCTACAAATAAGTCATTAAATTAGCTGTGAATGTTATCTGACTATATCGAAGTTTCAAAGCCAAGAATAGTGGTGGTACTGGTTGTTACAGCAATCACAAGCTCTTTGGCAGCAACCAGATTTGATTCAACTCCCCTAACTTCGTGGGACATTTCACCCTTTCATCTATTGTTTATTGGAATATGTGGTTGTTTAGCATCAATGGGCTCAAGCGCTTTGAATCATTATTTTGATAGGGACATTGATAAAATCATGTCTAGGACAGTAAAAAGACCAATCCCGGCAGGAAGATTGGAACCTAAGAACGTACTTATTTACGGTATCGTACTGTGCGCAAGCTCCGTTATCATTTCTTTCTTGACTCTGAATTTGATGGCAATGGCCATGATTGCACTGGGGATATTTTTCTATGTATTTATTTACACATTGTGGCTAAAACGCTCAAATGTGTCTAATATTGTTGTAGGTGGCTTCGCAGGGAGTGCGGCATCAATGGCAGGATGGGCAACTACCACAGGATCGATGGATATCCTAGGATTCCTCATAGGGTGGTTGGTATTCTTGTGGACTCCACCTCATTTTTGGTCTTTTGCTATAAAATCAAGGGAGGAGTATGCAAGTGTGAACGTTCCAATGTTGCCTGTTCTTATAGGTAATGAAAAAACAGCAGGGTATATTTTTGCGAACACTGCAATCCTGTTACCATATTCATTATCTTTGTATCTACTCGGTTTGGGAGTATTGTACTTTATTACTGCTGCAATTTCAGGTTCGCTGATGCTTATTTACCATTATAAGTTGACAAAGGATCCTACTCCTGACTTTGCATGGAAAGCATACAAGATAACGGCGCCATATTTGCTTGTTATATTTATTTCACTGGCATTTGATTCTCTTTACTATTATCGATTTTGATAATACTTTAGTGTAAGTAAATAAAATTCTTTATGAACATAAAAAGAGTAGATAAGTACTGATTCTATTTCATACTGACTGATTGTCTGCTAACGTTTATTACTTCTATTTCGCCCACTGCCTCTACCTTTCTTATTGATTCTTCTAATAGTTCCATTTGACCCTCGGAATCATCTAGGGTAAAATCTGCCAAAAGGGAATACAGTCCAAAAGCAATTGGTTCTTTTTTATGTGCCAATAATTTGAACCCTTCGGGAAGCATTTCTTTCAGAATTCTAGGGATTGAATCTATATCTGCATCTGATTCGGAAGGAAGCATCTTGATTCTCGCGACTAATTTGCTCATTATTATGGACCTTCAAACCCACATCCAATGCATTTGTATGACCTTGCAAACTGTCTGCAACTTTGGCATCTCCAAATTAATACATACCCACAATTAGGACAGTAGTATTTCACACATTCGTCGTTTGCGATTATTGGTCGACTGCAAGAAGTACAAACTGGTAATTGTAATGATTTTGACACAAAGAGCACAAACATTATTCCGAATTTATATCTTGCTTGGATGATTACGCATAAAGGCTCATGTTTCCTCGAGAACTCGCATGTCACAACTAGGTGTATCTAAATATCCTTATTGGTACTGAAAACTCTCCGAAATTCATTACCAATCAATATTTTGGTCAAGTTAGTAGCTATCTTTGATTTAAGAAAAAGATCTAGGGCGCTAGAATGAAAATCAAAATCCGAAAAATTAGAAACCTGGCCAATTGCCACTTTTGATATTGATGAGAATATTGAATCAATGGACTTGTTATCCAATCTTTCTAATACCTTCCTTGCAAGTAACATGGAGTTGAATTCCTTCAAAAACATAGATTTCCATGTTTTTTCATAATCATACAGGAATCCATTATCGTTGCTCTCTATTGCCTTTGAAATTGCTTTACCTGCCAAGATACCCGCCATTCCACAACTAAAAATACCTCCCGCCGTAGTTGGTTTAGTCTGTCCAGCGGCATCACCAACAACAAGAACTCTTTCTTTAATGAATGGCGGTCGTGGACCTCCAATCCAAATGGGCGCAAAGATTTTCCTGATTATCGAATATTTCTCTCCTCTAGAGTTTATGAAATCATTTAGCGCAACTAGCGTGTTAATTCCCTTTCCTGCAACTCCTATCTTGCCTTTCCCTTCACCAGTAGGAATTATCCAGACAAAAAATCCTGGGTATTTTTCAGCATCAAATAGTATTTCAACTGTTTTACCGTCAATCCAGTTTGCATATATTTCGAACTGAGCAGAAGCTAGAATTCCCGCATTAGTAGCATCTTTCAAAGAGCTTAGCCCTTTTGCATCAACAAAGTATTTACATTCAATTTCTCCATCCGATGTCTTTACAACATAGGTGGATTGATTCTTGGATATACTTTTAAACGAACATCTAGTTCGAATTTCAGCCCCTGCGCTTTGTGCCTGTTTAGCAAACTGTTTATCCAGACCCCTACGGTCTACTACTATGACGTTTTGTTTTTCAGCAGGTAATTCAAAACTAGAGGACCTCGAACTAATCTTAGCCATATAGACGGCATTTTGAAAGTTATTTGAGTCAACTATGAGACCTAACTTTTGTAGACCACCAAGACTCACCATCCCACCACAATGTTCCGGTGTCCCAATTTCATGATCCTCTTCGATAACTATTGTGGACGGTCCGTTTGAAGAGCATTCTCTCGCGGTTGCAAGTCCTGCTACGCTCCCACCCGCAATTAATACATCGCAGTATTCCATACCCTATAAGGAAACAATTATTTCATCATTTTATTAACTAACCTGTAGTGGAATTCAAACAAGTCATAGTTGTTCGAAAAGATCTCCGAATGGGCACTGGAAAAATAGCATCTCAGGTTGGACATGCAGCTGTCTTGGGAGTTGAAAAATCCAGAAAATCTAATAAATTTTGGTTAGAAAGCTGGTTTTACGAAGGACAACCAAAAATAGTCGTTAAAGTAAACAGCCTCGAAGAACTAATGGAGATACAGCGAGATGCTGAAGATCTCAGAATTCCTGTGATTATTGTCCAGGATAGGGGCTTAACCCAGATTCCCGGTGGTACCATTACATGTATTTGCATTGGACCTGCTCCATCAGATATTATTGATAAAGTGACATCAGATCTTAAATTACTCTGACTATCTAGCGATAATTTTGAATTATTTTACTTAGTGTTTTTATATCTTATGTAATTTGGCCTTCGTTCCAAACATGTATATATACTTCCATTTATAAAGCCAACCTAGTATGCCAGAAACTAAGCCCATTGTTAGCATAGAAAATGTTGTTGCTTCTGCTACTGTCAATCAAACTGTAAACCTTAATTTAATTACTCAAATATTCCCTGATGTCGAATACCATCCGGATCAATTTCCGGGACTTGTATTTAGACTGAAATCCCCTAAAACTGCAACATTGATTTTCAGTTCGGGGAAAATGGTGTGCACTGGCGCAAAATCCGAAGAACAGGCAATTAAGGCAGTAAAGAATGTGGTTCAAAAACTCCGAAAAGGAAGTATTCCAATTGAAAATGAACCACAAATAGAAATACAAAATATTGTTGCCTCTGCAAGTCTAGGTGGCAAAATACATTTAGAACTGGCAGCTAGAGTATTGCCTCGCAGTATGTATGAGCCAGAACAATTTCCCGGTCTTATCCACAGGATGCTAGATCCTAAAACTGTGATACTTCTATTTGCTAGCGGAAAGTTGGTATGTACGGGGGCTAAGAAAGAGTCAGAAGTATATAGAGCTGTTCACAATTTACATGATCTTCTCGAAGAGAAGAATCTAATGATTTATGAAGGTTAAAGTTTACTTGACCTTATGTATACTCACGATTCGATTCGAAAATGCCTGAATTATGGCTAAATTATGGCAGCACTGATATAATAGTAGATTTAAAGGTAGAGAATCTTTCACTTGTTGCGAATTCAAAATTTGACATACTTAATAGCGAAACCCTAGATCAAGAAATTGAGTCTATACAAATAGGTGATGCTACTACACTTGTACCTCTCGATGCTTCAAATTCCACTGTTCAACTTGTTTCTAAACTAATTGCCCTTGCGGAAGCTAGAGGAATTAAATTATCCATCGCGTCAATTCCAAAAGCAAGAAAGCAGTTATCAAACAAATTGCTAAACCAAAATATTGGTAACATAGATAATAATGGTGAGCATTTACAAGGCCTTATAAAAGATAAAAATACTATATTTGTTTCAAAAACTAACATCGATCCTTTTTTTGGTTATAGTGGAACTCCTGTCACCCTCTTGCGGGAATTTGAACAGGACAAAATGAATGAAGCATTCAAGTCGAGAATAGATAACTTTCCTCATCCTGCTTTAACTGGACCACCGATTGAAGTTGCAATCAAATTATGTGAAGGCATGAACGCAAAGTCTGTTGAAATTACTTCCAATAATAGTGGAATTAACAACGTCTTTTATGGTGAAATACTCCAGTCCTTTCACAACGCAATCAAGAATCTTGAAAGACTTGCTATAGAAAATGAACAGGAACTAAAATCTCTTATAGTGGGAACGAATACTGACACGAATTCGAGTTCAACATTATCAAGTTCTTTGAGTTTATTGTGGAATTCGGTGAATGTTCTGAAGAGAAATGCCATTGTGGTTATTGTTTCGGAAAATAACAAGGGATTTGGATCAATGGCATTAGAGAAATTTGCATACGGAGAAATAAAACTAGAAGACTATAAGAATTCTACCTATCTCGAGGGGTTGGAACATATCATGTTTATCAATGAATTAAGAGAAAAATACAATGTTGCAATTCTTTCTTCATTACCAAAATATTATCTAAAGGAGATATTTGGACTTAAAGTATTTTCGAATATTCAGGAAGCGGCAGAAAAAATACTTGAGATGAATGGAAAAAGTCATAGGATTTCAATTATCCAAGATCCAAATACTGCAATATTCAAAAAGCATGGCTAAATGGAATATTAGTACAAACTATGTTTCATAGAAACCCAAAGTTAAAATAATTAAAAATCGTCTATTTGATAATTTGCAGAGCTGCTTACGAAGAAATGAAGATTATATCTTCTACAGATGTGGTATAGAAAACCTACATTCGGTAATAGAGATAAACTTAAACTCATTGCCTGAACACTATACAGAGTATTTTTTTGAATCAATTCTAAAAGAATTACCTGAATCATTCATTGTGGCAGATTTTAGTGGAAAAATCATTGGATATGTAATGTGCAAGATTGAATTTGGATTTTCAAATTTCAGGAAATTAGGCTTTGTAAAGAAAGGACATGTAGTTTCCATTGCGATTTTAGAAGAACACCGAGGAAAGAAAGTTGGTTCCATTCTAATGGAGGAAGCAATAAATGGACTTGTATCAAGGCGAACAGAAGAGGTATATCTCGAGGTAAGAGTGAGCAATTCTGCGGCAATAAAAATGTATGAGAAATTGAATTTTAAGGTGAGATCAAGATTGAAAACTTACTACAGAGATGGCGAAGATGCATTCTTGATGGCATTAGAATTGTCTTGAGTTGAATAATAGTGGTGCAATATTTATCATGAAACAGAACAAAATAATTGGACTAATTTTACTCATAGTACCATCCTTATTTCTCATTTTCTTTTCATACCTGTTATTATTTACACATTGGGATATTCTCATGATAAAAACTACTTTGGTAGTCATTGTGGGGATACTAATGACAGTGCTTGTCTGGATGGGTTACACAATGGCTTCATCTCCCCCAGATAAATGAGTTATAATTAAGTTACCAGTACATCAGATACGATTTGATAAAATCTAGGACCAACCTCTCTCACGACTCTAACATTTCTAATGGTGTGGTTAAATTTACTAAATGATTCTGAAGTATCCATAACTCCATTCTGTATGGCAGTTTTCTTATTGTCAGCTCCTACATGACAAAAATAGTGTATCATACCATTACCGTTTTCAAGCGAACTTACGGCAGCATCTACAAAATCTCTTGCTTTTTCCGGTAAGGGCATCAACACCCGTTTTGCAACTCCCTTAAGGCCTTTGTGTATTTCCTGCTCGGCATCACCAAGAACAGGAATCACATTCCCTGTCAATTTATTTATCTCAATATTCTGTCTGCAAATGTCAGTGGCTATTGGATTTGAATCAATAGAATAAACTTTGGCCGACTTGTTATAGCGGGATATTATGATGGAAAACGTTCCTACACCGCCGAACATATTCACAATCACTTCATTAGGTCCAGTCAATTTCGCTATCCTCAACCGTTCGGTTGACAGTCTGGGTGAAAAGTAAGTATTGATTACATCTACTTTGAAAGTGCATCCATGTTCCTTATACACAGTAATTGGACTATTTTCTCCAGATATCAATTCCAATTTCCGCAATCTATAATCCCCCTCAATCGCTGATACCTGACAAAATACCGATTTTACTGGCCTAATTTCCTCAATCAATGCATCTGCAATCAATTTTCTTTTAGAGGTTAATGATTCTGGGATTTTGATTATCGCAATAGTTCCGATGATATCAAATGATGATGACAGTTTTTCAAGCTCTGTGCTATCAAGTCTTTCTTGCAATAACTCCTTAAGCATTTTTGTCATATTTTGACTAATTTCAAGTCCTCATGTAATAATCTCCAGAGCTCTTTTGTGCCCTGTCCAGTCTTCCATCCAGCTTATTTATTCTTGGACGACCAGTGTTTTCATCACGCCTGTATGTAATAGAAAGATTCTCGAGAAACTTGTTCATTCCACTCTCTTTCTTTATGGGAGAACCAGCAAATCCATTTTCACCCGGATTTCCAGAGAAGATGATCAAAGAATCAGCTACTAAATCTATTAATTGCATATCATGATCAACAATTATTGCGGATTTTCCCTGAGACTTAACAAATCTATGAAGGAATTTTGCAATATTAATCCTATCCTCTACATCTAAAAATGCAGAAGGCTCATCCAATGCATAGATATCCGCCGGTCTTATTAGAGAACAACAAACAGCGACCTTTTGTAGTTCTCCACCACTCAACGTATCTACTCTTTTATCATAAAGTTTTTTGATACCCATTGGTACAACGATCTGCTGTTCCATGGTCGAACCTTCAATCGGCCCTTGATAAGCCACATTTAATAAAGATTCTATATTGCCATCATATTCATTTTGTAAATATTGTGGCTTGTACGACAAACTAGCCTTAATATCTATTTGCCCACTATCTGCCTTTTCCATGCCCGCTATCATTTTCATAAATGTGGTCTTTCCCAACGCATTGGCTCCGACCAGGCCAACTATTTCGCCCTCTCTAATCTCTCCGTGAGAAACATTCAGCTTAAATGATGGAAATGATTTTGTTAAATCAGAAAATTTTGTCAGCGCTCTATCAACAATTAGCTCCTCGTTCTTGTTCGAATCGTCGAACTTGAATGATTTCTCCCTAAATCTGATATTTTCTGCTGGAATGAATCCATCCAAAAAAGCGTTTATACCGACCCTGGTACCTTGGATTGGAGCAACGATTCCATACGCGCCTGGTTCGCCGTATAAGATGTGAATGTAGTCTGAAAGATAGTCAAGAAGAGTTAGGTCATGTTCAACTACCATTACGCTCTTCCCATCATCTGCAAGTTGCTTTATAGTTCTCGCGACAGCTAATCGTTGATAGATATCGTTATATGATGAAGGTTCATCAAAGAAATAATAATCAGCATCCTTGTTGACTGCGATAGCAACTGCCAGACGTTGCAATTCTCCACCACTCAATTCGGAGAGAGAGCGATTAAGTGCGTTATTGAGTGATAGCTGTTCGGTTACCAAATCAATTACTCCTCTTTCGTCATACTTTTTCAAAAGTTCCCGTGCTGTTCCCTTAAATGCTTTGGGAATTAATTGAACCATTTGGGGTTTTATCGATGTGCGTAAATTTCCAGAAGCGATTTTTTCAAAATGAGGCTTCAATTCTGTTCCTTGAAAATTCTTTATTATATCATCCCATTCTAACTCCGAATCATAATTACCAAAATTTGGTTTTATATTCCCAGATAATATATTCAAAACTGTGGATTTTCCAATTCCATTTCTTCCCAACAGACCTACTACTGAACCTTTTTTAAGTAAAGGAATGTGGTAAAGCCTGAATGAATTAATGCCATATTGATGGATTTTGTGATCTCCAATTTCTTTTGCCAGATTAACAATTACTATTGCATCAAACGGACACTTTTTAATACAAATTCCACATCCTGTACACAATTCTTCAGAAATAACTGCTTTCCCATCTTCAGGTCTCTGAATAATACACTCTCCTCCCGTTTTGTTCACTGGACAATAAATGATGCATTCCAATCCACACTTCTTCGGCTGACAGAGTTCTTCATCCAATACGGCGACCCTGTGGGTAGAATTAGGGTTCATATGTAACTATAATAGTATTGATGAAATGATCTATTATAATTGTTGAGGCTGCAATGAATTAGGAGTTACTTAGTTTCTCAATAAGTCACTCTTATTATATAGAATTGATTTTCCAGAAATACTAAAAAGTATCGGAATGTGCACAAAATTAGCATGGGTGAACCATACTGCAATGACCCACAATGCCAGAGAAACAGGAGTGGCGAGAGACACAAGGTCCATGTGATAGGAGAAGAACAAGCAAACACCTACCTTGGTGAAAATTATTGCAATGACCCACGATGCCAGAGAAACAGGAATGGACAGAAACACGAAGCCCACACTGAATCAATTATTTCGAATGTAACGGTAGTTGATAAAAGATTTGATACCACTGATGAATATACATACTGTAATGACCCAAGGTGCCAGACAAACAGGGACGGCGAGAGACATAGACAGCACTCTCCTGACAACCCAAATTTTTATTATATTAGATATTTAGGCGGTCACAAAGCATTTCCTACTCCTACCGATACTAAAATGCACTTTTACTACGATAGAGTGGAAATTGACAATCCAAAACTAGTAGTCCCATATAGACATATGCAAAACATCGAAAATACAAATGAAAAGAAAATATCAGCATTGAGAGTAATAGTTCTTGGCTTAATTTTTGTTCCACTCGCCATAGTAGGCGCTTTATGGAAAAAGAATCATATCTATACCATCATACGGTTCAGAGATTATTTCGATGATCAGACGATTGTTTTAGATTTTGACCAAAATATCGATTCTGCTCAATCGGTAATTTACAAGCGAATGTTGGAATTCCGTAATAGTAAGAAATTCTAAACGTAATTTTGGTGCTATCCAGCTAGGATTAAATTATCCCTTAGTGCTTTACATTATCAAGCCGGCCATAGTAATAGGGTGCGACCCGGTCCCATTCCGAACCCGGAAGTCAAACCTGTTATCGCTGCTGTGTTACTGATCTACGTGAGTGGTTGGGAAGCAGCAGTGCTGGCATTTTAATATCTTGACTATTTAGATTTCTGAATCGTGCATCTTACCGTTTCATCTTTTCTCCAAAGTGCAATTCCGAAAGCAATTCCTGTATATTCATGGCTATATTATCAAGAAACTCATATAGAAAGACAAATTCCCTCGGATGCCATATCCTGCACTCAATTAAGCATGCCATGTTTACTACACGAACTGAAACAGTTCTTGTGACTTCAGACTTGAGGGCCTGAAATAAGAAATCCGTAATGCGCTGGTCATTAGTCAATCTCGATGCTAAGATGCTACCACTCCAGCCTGCCTCATTCACTCGCCCTTCAGTCAAACTGTAATACTGGTTTGAGTTTAAGAGATCTTGATGATTCTGATCGTTTTCTATCAAATCCTGGTTTTGAATAAGACAATAAATGTTATAGAAGGGTCCCATTCTAACAACATCCTCTGATCCTACATAATCTATGCTTCCTGAAAGCATCCGAATAAATCCATCTCTATTCCCCAACCACTTTTCAAAATACGGCTTGTACTTTTGTGGTATATCAGAATCATATCGTCCAATTCTACACTTTATATCATCCAAACCCAATAAATCAATTATTTCTTTAATTTGAAGAATTGGCAAGGATATCATAATTGCTAGTTACGGTATTGTCACTGAATTCGTAGTCATGATGCATTATGACTCGCGATAAATTTGACTATTGTTCTGATACCAAAACCAGTCGCTCCTTTTGGATTATAAGTTTTTTCTTTGGTACCGTCCTGGTTCCAAGCAGTTCCGGCAATATCCAAATGCACCCAAGGAGTATCACCAACGAAGTAGGACAAGAATGCGGCAGCAGTAATAGCTCCTCCACCTCTTCCTCCGATATTTTTTATGTCTGCATTGGAGCTTTTCAACTGTTCTTTGTAATCGTCAAATAGCGGAAGCTCCCATATTTTTTCACCAGTTTGGCTCGAATACTCTAGAATTTTCGTTACCAAATCTCTACTATTTCCTACCAGTGCGGCGACATTCGAACCAAGTGCTACTATGGCAGCACCTGTTAAGGTTGCCATATCAATAATCGCTTGAGGTGCAAATGTTTTTACCGCAAAAGCAAGTGCATCTCCTAGAATTATTCTACCCTCTGCATCAGTGTTTAAAACTTCTACCGTTTTATTATTGTACATTCTGATAATATCCCCCGGTCGATACGAGTCACCTGAAGGCATGTTCTCTACCGCTGGTATTATACCAATCACATTTGTCTTAAAATCAAGATCAGATATGGCTTTCATTATTCCAATTACATTGCATCCACCACATTTGTCATACTTCATCTCCTCCATCTTTTCAGAAGGCTTGATCGAAATTCCGCCTGTATCAAAGGTAACAGCTTTTCCAACAACAACTATTGGCTTGTCATTTTTTGTAGATCCTGAATACTCTATCACTATTAGTTTAGGAGAGCTAGAACTTCCTCTACCCACTGCCAATATACCTCCAAATCCATACGATTCCATTTCCTCCTTGTCAATTACCCTTACCTTGATCTTTGGATCCGATGATAATTTCTCTGATAAATTTGCAAGAACCTTTGGAGAACAGTCATTTGGTGGCAAGTTACTAATATCCCGAGTGAATATCACTGCATCAGATAACACTGAGGAGTGTTTGATGATATTTTGAATTTCACCCAAGTCATTCCCGGTCAGGATCCTAACCTGATTAAGATCACTGCTATCTTCATCCTTCTTATAATTACTAAATGAATAATCTGATAATTTGATTCCTTCTACTATCGCCGATATGTGTTCGTTATCAATATCTTTGAATGGAACTATTACGAATTCGTCTGTAGCCAACTCTTTTGATTTATTGACTACTTTACCAGTCAGATTCCTTGTTTTTTCCGATTCTAAATTTTTTCTATCTCCCATTCCTAAAAGTAAAACACGTTTAATGCTAGACCCCGCAGTATTATGAATTACACTCATTGAGCCTTCCTTTGCTGTAAATTCTTTTGATTCAACTATCTCTCTTATAATGGGATCAAAATCACTTGTAATATCTGATAACGACAAGGATGAAACCTGATCCATAAATACATAATTTACTAAGAGTTTGGTTCTCAATGATGAAATGTTATTTTCAGCCTCAATTACAACCATGTTCAAAATCAGAAGTATACTTTATTTTAAAGTATTGAAGGCTTGACTTCTAAATTTCAAATTTTGGATTCATACCAAAAGCTCGATGAAATCAAACAAGCAATTAAACAAAAAGTACAGCAAGAAACTATGACAGAAAAACTGATAAAATCATTCTAACGTCTATTGTGTTCGAATCCACGTGATTATTGTTATCAATATACAAAATCGATAATTGTGTAAGAATCAAGGATAAGAATCTAGGACATTTATTAAAAATCTATAAGTGTGAGTATTGTCAAATCGATGAACAAGAGATATGGTCAATAGAGTTAACATGGTTAATAACAATCTTTTTGATATTCCATCAGAACTTGAAGAATTTATGAAAAATGATACCTACTCCTTGCTTGTCAAGGGTCCTTCAGGATCAGGAAAAACCACATTTTCTCTCACTATTCTACATTCTTTAAAAGCAAAAAACAATTTTTTCTATATTTCTACTAGATCTTCTCCAAAACAAATCTTCGAACACTATCCATGGTTAAGAAAATTCGTAAAGGAACCAAGTAGGGATATTGACAGTCCGGAAGTTGGACAAAATCTTTCAGCTTTTGAAGATGCTCGATTGGACGAGCCTGAATCACTCTTTGAGAGAGTAACTAATCAGTTGATGGACGTCAAGAACCCCGTGATAATAATTGATAGCTGGGATTCTGTTGCTTCATTAATGGACAGAGAAGCTAGGTTAAACAATGAGAGAGTACTTCAGACCTGGAGAGAGCGAGCAAAGGCAAAATTAATTTTTACAACCGAGGAATCAGTGGAATCTAGTCTAGAAAATATCGTTGATGGTGTAGTGGAATTAAATTATGAACTTAAAGATGGCATACGAACTCGAAGTTTATTTCTCAAAAAATTAAGGGGAATTCCAATAAAAAGATCGTTATATTTATTTACTCTAAAAGATAGAATCATGCGATGCTTTCATAGCTATGATGCTAGAGATTTCAAAATCATGAATAAGGATAATATTTCAAAAGAAAAAGAATCTCATACGCAAATATTGCAATCAGGGTATCACGATCTTGATAATTATGTTGGAAGCACTTTACCACAAAATGGATTGATAACTATTGAAAAGGATGATGCAGTATCAAATGATACAATAGTACTATTTTTGAACGATCTTTTACAGAATTTTTCAAGGATGAATTATTCCTTACTTTTAGATTCTACACTAGGAGCAATAGTAACAGATGCGAACAAGTCTAAAAGTAAAAATCAGCAAAAGCTCTACTTGATAGATGTACCTGAATTGCAAGAAAAGTTTTCTAAGAATGATCTAAGTAGAAAAAATACTTTCTACAAGTATGTAGATAAAGCGATATCAGGACGCGAAAATAGAGAAAAAATAGTCGCTATGATGGAATCAGGTTCCATGGCTAGTTTTATTTCAACTACATCTGATATTGATAATTATTGCCGATACATAAAAAGGAAATTTGAACTTTCATTTTTAATTCTAAATTCAAATAATACCCCTGAGAAATATTACTCATTATCCGACATTCATCTGAAATTTATACTAATTTGTGGAACACTTTTCTTGAAGTGTTCGACACCTGCTTCAGCATTATTCGGGATTAAGGTTGTTAATTCGGTACCTCAGATTCAACTAGATCATGTTTTGTAACTTTATGTTGTATGGTTCTTCGTCAGCACTTTCTTCTAACGATATTGGTAGCAAATGCATCATTTGTTCATAATAATTTAGGAACGTCGATCCCTTATTTGTAACTTTATAGACCATTTTTGTTCCGTTACTATGTTCCATTATAAGACCAAAATTCAAAAGGGAATCAATATAGTTTCTACACTGATCATTACTTAACATCGCTTTGTACATTATTTTTGTCCTGGTTTCTTCTCTTATCGCAGACCTCAGTATTGCCGCTATGACCCCGTACTTACTTCTATTTTTCATTGCCCAATAACTGAAGTTATACAATATAACTGGAGTGAAACTATTAAATAGAAACTTAAATGACTAGATTCAACTACAAAAATATGAATAAAATTTTAATCTATTTATTTATTCCATTCTTGTTCCAGAAATAAAAACTGCTGAATGTTTGTATAGATTTTCACTAAAAAATCATTTGATTATTATTCTTAACCACAATTACCACCCTGATCTGTATTATTTTGATTAAGTACACAGTCCGTCATGACTGGTTTTATCTTTTGAAACCTTATTTCTCCCTTATTTATTTTTCCAGAATTCTGCATTGATGTTGCTTTGGATTTCATCAACAAAATATGGTCGCTACAAACTAGACCTATCATATACTCTTCGTTGTCTGATAATATGGAAACAATGTGTGAAGGAGGTAGATTACAAATTCGACCTTTGTTCATAATGGAACAGCTTTCTGGGACCATATCTAGCCAACAATTCTGCAGCATTAGATGTTATAACCCTTTGTTTGAATGCCAAAAACATTCTTCTATACAATATTAGTTTTAGATTAACTAAAATAACTAAAACTAGTAAAAAAATGGAAGTAAATTTTCGTACTATTTTACTGTTGACCGTCTAGAATATTCTTAATTTCCTTACATCTTTTTCTTAAGGAAACTGTGGAAATATCTGCTATTTGACATACCTCAACTTGGCGCAAAAATTCATTGCAATCCTGTGCAGCGATGTAAATAATAGCTCCTGCAAAAGCACGCGGATTTTTTCCAATTGAAATTCTGCTGTGTTCAACAAGCGAGTAAATTCTTAGAGCTTCTCTTTTTGTTTTTTCTGTAAGTTTTAATCTATTTGAAATTAATGTCACGTAATCGATTCCTTGAATAACAGGGATCTTTAATGATAGTTCTTTTAGGATCAATTTGTAATGTGACATTATTTCCTTGCTTGGAATATTACACACGTTGGCTATATCTGATATTGTTTTTGGTACTGAAATTTCTCTACAAGCTGCATATATGGAAGCTGCTACAAGCGATACGGTAGATCTTCCTTTTGCTAGTTTTCGAATTGCAGCTTTACGATAAATGTATGCTGCATTTTCCATAACTGCAGGATTAAGATAGAGCTTGTCGCCAAAATTATTAAGGTATTTTAGTGCTTTATCCAAGTTCCTTGAGAGTGAATCATTCAGCTGAGATCTATTATTCCATGTTCTTAATCTTTGAATCGTTTCTTTTTGAACTGGATCAAGCATTTTGCCTCGTCCATCAGTATCATTCAGTCCAATCAGAGTAGAAAGTCCCTTGTGACTTATCGTCAACGATTCTGGCATGCCTATACGAGATTTATCCTTGTATTCGCCTTTCTCAAAATAAGGCAAATCATTATTATAGATTTTTTCATTTGAAACACAGCCGCAAGTACTACAAACATATTCACTTGAGAGTACGTCTAAAACAAGAGAATAGCTTTGACATTGATTGCACTGTATTCTATTTGTGGTTCTTGATTCAAAGGAATCATTATTTCTAATTTGTTTACTGTTTTCTAAAGCCATCTTTGCTATTTTTAAGCAGATTCTTTTATTATCAATAGTTTTTCTAGAAATCAGAAATTACTAGAAATATATGCTCAATTATTTAAAATTACTAAAAAAGTATGATTATTAATAGAATTCCGAGGAAAAATCGTATTTTATTTTCTTAAATAAAAATCTATAAATGTTTTGTTTAGTAAGAAGAATCAATTATGGGTGTTATTTTTGTTGAATTTACCCTAGATTGTAAACAAATACTACTAGTATCAAATTTGCTGCGATAAATATCTTTTATGCGTGGTTTTTTCAAATCTGATAAAATTACCAATAGAGATCTTTTTATCGGGATTCAAAATTTTTGGATAGGATCTTGGATTGAATAATGTTCCCTTCAATACTATCTTCAGGACAGTATCTAATTCGATGCTGACATACTGTTGTCAAATTAGATTAATATCATTATTATCACTTTAATTAGACAAGGATTCTTAGGTAAATGTATTTCCCCGCAACGTCCTTTACCTTTAATATAAACGTATGATAAAGTAGAACGTTATAGTATTCATGATACTAGAAATTTCTAAGTATCTAGAATTGTTGACACTGTTTGACAGGGTAAGGGGAAAATGTGTGGATATTTGTATCTAGTAAAGTGTAACAATTATATAATTAGTTATACATACTAATGCGCGATGAAAGATACAAGACTATTAAAAATCCTTGTTGAAGAAAAGGCACTAGTAAAGTTACTAAAGACAATTGGATCCGGGAGAGAATATCCAACTAGAGAACTTTTAACAAAATTGGGTGCGTATGGATATGGGCATAAACTGCTCCTTAAAGCACAAAAGCGCGGATTAGTTGATAGAAAGACTGTCAAGAACAAAGTGTTCAACAGATTAACTAACGACGGCAAAAAAATCGTAAAAATAGCAAAAGAAATTGGCGTATAAAGGAACAATTCCTCCAACTTTTATTTTCTAAACTTATTTTAAAACTGAAGATAATTCTAGAATTTTATTATACCAAGAAGCGGATTTTACTACTCCACTAGATATCAACACTCCTTCCGCTCCAAGTTCAAGAGCCTTTTGTACATCAATTTTATCTACAATACCGGCTCCACATAGTACCTTTACCGTAGGAGATATACTCTTTACCATTTGTACCGAATTTGTTATGATTGAAGGATTCGCTTTTGATACTGCAATCCCCTTTCCAATAAGATCAGGTGGTTCTATGGCTAGGTAATCGGGAGAAAATTGTGAAAGTGCTTCCACTTCTTCTAAATCATCCGCACAGACAATTGATATCATGTCCAATTCTCGCAGACGTTTTACCAAATTACTAATTTGTGAATGTTCTATTTTATGTTCACTATGGTTGATTATGGAACCTATTGCCCCATGAGATTTTACGATTTCAGGTATGGTAAAGCCAGTTGTTGCCCCGAGCGGTGCGTCGTCTACATGTTGGCTTACTATTGGAACCTTTGTCTTGGACAAGGCCATAACGCTGGATGGCGGGGGAGCAATGATGATATCCTTATGATTTGATAGGAGTACATTCCTTGCTACTTCAGCAATCTTTAATGAATTATTCCCAGAAATCTCATTGTAATTTTTGAGATTTATTACCAGTGGATTTGCAAAAGTGAACATAACAGAAATTTAGGAGAGATCTTCAAACTTGCTGTTTAGTTTTTGTATTCTAGCTTCATATCCCTTGTTATACTCAAGCTCATCTGGAACCAGTGTAGCAGGATGGATAAACCCTTGATTTCTCATAATCATAGCTCTTTCTGAAGCCCATAGCCTTTGGAGATCCCAATCTGAAGTTCCGAAACCGTCATGAGGACCGGTAAGGAGTCCATTATGCATGCTAAATACAAGACATGACACAATTGGGATCGCATAATTCAAACTGGCAGCAGAGTTGAGCTTTACTGGCATCAATGGCATATGATGACTTCCTCTTGTATTTCCAGCAACGTAGTGGGGATCATTGAACGCGCTACCTGCTTCTTCAGTTGCAGGGAAATTTTTCTGAGTTCTTACTATTGCAATCGGGTCATCTTTACCAACGTAGGTTCCTGCTATGTTATGCAGCCTATCAGTTGATGCAGAGACTATCTGTTCTCCTTCAGATGACAAGATCGAGTGCACTACATATCTTCCCGGATACATCAAAGCTGCTTCTAATTCCGGCTTGTCTCCCCATAGTTTGAGTCCTGCAACTTTACCTGTCATAACATCCATTATCCTAAATTTAACACCTTCAGCTAATTTTTCATTTATCAACAAACCAGTACTGCTCCTGGCGTCTACAAACATTCTCCAGAGTGGGAAATTAAAGGCACCCGGTTCTGTTTTATCTGCAGCAAAAACGCAAAATACTTCACTTGGTCTTTCTTCAATTTCTATCTCAGCTACTCCTGGACCCATGCCTCTCACGTTTCCAGAAAAGGCGTCTTTCAACAAATCTTGTCCTGCTCCATATAACCCCTGTTCCTTTGCAACTTTGGTTCCCTCTGTGAAAGCATCCCATGCCATTTTATGAATTTCTTTGTTATCTGCGCCTCTTGTATGTGTCATAATTATATGTATATCATCACCCGTATACCCAATGTAATAGTCCAGTAACAATTTAGAATTCTCCTTTACCACCTTGTTAACCGCTTCTACCAGTTCATCACTCGGTTTAGTATGACCTCCAATGGCTCCAATATCCGCTTTTATTGCAGAAAGTGTAACTTTCATATTCCGTAGACTATTAAATAGATGGAGTTTAAAATTCTTATGATTGAAGTTTTTCTTCATTGTCGCATAGTTTGAATCTGTCTGAAATAGAATAATTCAATTTAGTTGAATTGAATTCAAATTCAGTAAACCTCTGTCTTTATTCGTATAACCAACAACGGACAAATCCGTTTTTATCGTTAATCAAGGGTGGGTCATTACGGCATTTTTCCTTTGCATAAGGACAACTATCAAAGTATTTGCATCCCATCTCTTTTACAATTGATTGTTCTAAACTTTCTGAACTTTCTAATCTTTCTAGTCTTGCTGATCCTTCCGATTTTCTGTCTGACTTTTGGGGAAGATTTTCCTTATTTTTGATACTTGGAATTGATGTTACGAGCTTTTCAGTATAAGGGTGTTTTGGGTTTTTATAAATTTCATGGGATTTTCCCAATTCAACTATTTGCCCACGATACATAATGGCAATCGTTTCTGATATTTCTGATATGACTCCCAAGTCATGGGAAATGAATACTATCGACATGTCGCGATCTCTTTTTAATTTCTTTAGAAGATTGATAATTTGTGATTGCACCATGACATCAAGCGAAGTGGTGGGTTCATCTGCTATCAATATCTTGGGATTCAGTAACAATGCCATTGCTATTGCAACTCGTTGCTTCATTCCACCACTCAATTCATGCGGATATTTTCTCGTTATAGTGGGTTCTAATAGGACACTCTTCAAAGAATCCGAAATCACATCAATATCATCTCTAGGGTAACCATGTTGCTTCAAAATTTCTCTCATTTGCGATCCAACAGTAAATACTGGATCTAACGAATTAAGGGCTCCCTGAAAGATCATTGAAATTTCCTTCCATCTGATCTTTTTATCAAATTCATCATCTGATATTTTGGTAATATCTTGAGTGTTGAGAACAATTTGACCATCAACTATTTTGCCCGGAAAGGGAACTGAACGCAAGAGTGCTGCTCCCAATGTGCTCTTACCACATCCAGATTCGCCCACAATTCCTATCGATTCATTTTTTCCCAATGTAAAACTAACATCGTCAACTGCCTTTACATTACCAAATTGGGTGAAATAATGAACCCTTAAATTATTTACAGTAAGAGCAAAATTCAAACAAGTCTTTATTGATCAGAACCGTATAAGTATCTATTTTATAGAATCTTAGTTGTTCAATCATTACCTATTGGACATATATATGGTAAAAATGGTAGACAACCTGATGTTAAGTTGAAAGTACCCATTTGTATTTTTGATGCCAAGACTGGTGTTTTATGTCCAAAGTGTGAAAGCAGACTGAAAAATGGGGAGCTGTCTACTGTTGATGTAGAATCCTCGATTAAACTTATCAAACTCTCTCATAAGAATCAAGATATTGATAAACTGAATCTAATAGGGTCACAGAAAATTGATGAAGACTATGTGTTAATTTTAAAGGATTCAAATGTAAGCCACATTAACTCAGATGATGAATTAATGAGTTCGGTCGAAAAGGAATTTAATGGAAAAGTATGGTTCGTAGAAGCAAATAGCTCGATTAGAAGATTTCTTGAAAATCTTTTCTTTCCAATTAGGATTTTGAAAACAAACATGATTTGGTTACCCGATGGGAACCAGGTAACACAAGTTACTATTGAAAGTAAAGATTACGAAAAATTCTTTAGCATAATTGAGAAAATAAAAAAAATTGTTAACGCGGTTAGAAAGGTTGAGCTTGTTGTAGAGATCGCAGGAAAATAATGGAATGAATAATAATGATACTATGAAAAGAACATTTGCTTCATCAATTGACAAAAACAACATAGGCCAAAATCTGACGTTCATAGGATGGATTGAGGATTTCAGAGATATGGGTAAAATTGGATTCATAAGCGTTAGAGACATGACTGGAAACTTTCAGGGGGTAGTCACCGGAGAATTACTCTCTAATCTTAGAGAAATACCGAGGCAAAGTGTTATCATGGTAAATGGAATTATCCAAGAAACCAGAGCAGAGAGCTTTCAAGTTGAGGTTAAAGTAGAAAAAGTTGAACTTTTGTCGAAAGCGGCAAACCCTCTTCCAATAGATCCAACCGGAAGAGTAAGCTCATCATTGGATAAGAGACTAGATTCCAGAGCGCTAGATTTAAGAAACATTAGAATTTCCAATATTTTTAAGACTAGATCGAATGCACTCTATTTGATTCGTAAATACCTGTTCTCAAAAATGTTTGTGGAGGTTAATACCCCAAAAATAATTGGAAGCGCCACAGAGGGCGGTGCAGATGTCTTTGGTTTTGAATATTTTTCAAAGAAGGCGTTCTTAGCTCAGAGTCCACAACTTTACAAGGAACAACTAACTCTGGGACTAGAAAGAGTATTTGAAATTTCATCTTATTTCAGAGCTGAGCCCTCACATACCGTTAGACATCTTTCAGAATTTGTAAGCGTGGATTTAGAGGCAGCATTTCTAGAATATAGTGATGTTATGGATATCATTGAAGATTTAGTTATCTCGACAATAAAAGATCTATATACTAATTACAATAACCAAATGAAACAATTTGACGACAGTCAGGATATTTTGGTTGATAAGATACCAAGAATTACGTACGAGAAGTGTCTGGAGGACTTGAAAAGTTTGGGGGAAAAAATAGAATTCGGGGAGGATCTTTCCGATCCAGCTCTAAGAAAACTCGGTGAAACATATCCGAAATTCTACTTCATAGTTGATTGGCCAACGAAACTAAAGCCGTTTTACATTCTCGAACACGAAAAAAAATCTGAGCTCTCAAAGTCATTTGATCTGCAATATGGATATCTTGAAATTGTTTCTGGAGGAACTAGAGAACACGATTCCGCAAGATTGAAAAATAAGTTACAAGAAAAAGGACTAAACCCTAATAGCTTTTCAAACCATTTACAAACATTTGAATGGGGTATGCCTCCCCACTCTGGATGTGGGCTTGGTTTTGACAGGTTTATGATGATCCTTACTAAATCCACTAACATAAGAGAAGTTGTTCTCTATCCTAGAGACACTGAGCGGCTTAGTCCTTAGATACCTCAATCTTTATTTCTTCCAAGGCATCTTGTACTAGTAAGAAGGCATTGTATGTAGAACTCGATACCTCATATATGAGCCATATTACGGGGTTTACCTTCATGAAAGTCAAATCAGTGTTGGATGGATTCGATCCAACCAAATGTGAATGATAGACACCAATCACATTCAATCCATTAACAGATGACCATTGATAGGCCTTCATTAGTTCATCAGGATCCATATTAAACGAATATTTCGAATGCGCCATATTCTCCATTCTTTTTATCATCTTCACACGGTATTCATTATTGACTATATTTCCCAAAAGTAGAGAGCATGATTCATTGGGGAAATCCTCTTTAGTGAAACGTGCTAACGTAGCCATTTGGTTTTCAGTAACTAGTAATGCTATCTCAGACAAATCATTTGTTCTCCACACCATTATTTGGAAAACCCGAACTTATATTCGATTCAAATCGACGACCTTCTTTGAATTATGGTTGACATGCAAGTCCTTTGTACTTTCAAATTAAAACATATCTAGCCTACTGTTATTTTCCCCTTCATATGAGGATGCAAAGTACAGAAATAATCATATTGCGATTCCTTAAGGGTCATAGCATCAAGAATGAATGTTGCGTTTGGTTTAATAGTTTTTGAATCAAATGTTTTGCCATCGTCTATTAAACTTGTTATCGTGTGCGGAACATTATCGTTGTTTGTCCACTCTATACCACCATCATTTGGAACTGTCACATTAGCTGGTTCAAAACTGGGATTTCCCGGCGCTGATGAACCAGGAAGAATACTAGTCTTTACTGTATTTGTAATATTTCTAGCAGGAGTTGTTTCATTTTGGGTTGCCTCAGCATTTTCGATATTCTCTTGTTCGGCTTTTGGCGTAACTAGTCCGAATACATAAAATGTAGTTCCACCGACTACCGCCGCCATTACGAAGATTACCGTAATTGCCTTAAAGTAAGGTGTCCTCTTGTATGACGCAACCGTAAGTACAGTAGCGGGTATTGATATAATGAGCATTAGTCCGATATATGCAGTGATACTAGGTATTCGAGAACTTACAGTTATGGCAGCCGCAAGACCAAAGGTAACTAGAAAACCTAAAGTAATGAATGTCGCAGATTTAGCTTTTCCTGAAGTTGGAAATCCATCCTTGAAAATTCCGGCGGCCAAGAATATTAATCCGATAAACATCGTGAGGATACTTACGGCATGCATTCCTTCTGTAAATGTATGGGCAATTCCTGAAAGTGAAATACCGACCCCTACAATACCTAAGGATGTAAGTCCAATCCCTGGAGTTATAAGATCCCAATCAGACATTCTTTAGTACGTGAACTCAAGCTCACATAATTAATCTTTTCTTGTACCTTAGAATGCTACTTTGGTTCTTACTGTATTCCACAATGTAAAATCTAACATTGCTGCTTGAAAAATGACCCCTTCTGAATTAGAACTGAGATCAAATTTTCGTTAGTTAGCCAGATTACAAAAGGGTATAAAATTTCAGACTGGACTTGAGAAAAAAATCATATGAAAAACTTTTGAATATTATGTCAAAGCACTTATATTCAAGCAAGATAAGCTTACCATCGAATTACAAATAAGAGGGTTTGAAATTGCCTAATACTGGTATAGTAAAATATCATGTTAAACTTAAATTCGAAGTTGATGGGATAGTAGAAAAGGCCGACATAATTGGAGCAATATTCGGTCAGACAGAGGGATTACTAGGCCCCGAGATGAATCTGAACGAGCTGCAGAAGGTATCAAAAGTTGGCAGAATTGAGGTAAATGTTGATACCAAATCCAATACAACAAAGGGCGATGCTTTGCTACCCATGAGCACTGACATATCCACCGCCGCATTAATATCTGCTGCAATTGAGAGCATAGATAAAGTTGGACCATTTCAGGGTAAGTTTCTGCTAGTAGGAATAGATGACATAAGAGCTATCAAAAAGAAAGTTATCGTAGATAGAGCCAAGAAAATAATCCAAGAATGGGCTACAAAGACAATTAGTGAAGGGGAAGAAATGTTGCGTGATGTATACGACGCAAGTAAACCCGGAAAACTCACCTCCTTTGGAAAGGCTCAGCTTGCATGTGGCACCGGAGTATTCGAATCTCCAGTCATAATTCTTGTCGAAGGAAGGGCTGACGTCATTAATCTTTTGCGGGCAGGATTTGACAATTCGATTGCTATCGAAGGTGCAAAAATTGATGAAACTATTACCAATTTGACATCAGGAAGAAAGGTTATTGCATTTCTAGATGGTGACAGAGCTGCCGACTTGATTTTAAAAGAATTGCAAGGATTAGTAAAGATTGATAAAGTTCTAAGAGCCCCAACTGGTAAGGAAGTGGAAGAATGCACTCCATTGGAAATTACAGAAATATTAAAGGAAGTTATTGAGCCGACGGTCGAACAATACGAAGCTCCAGTTCAACATCAGAAAGGTGTAAAGAAATCAAAACCCTATGAAAGCAATAATTCTGCTTATCAGGAGCCATCCAATTTGGAGAATGCTGAAAAACTAAATGATGATCCTCAAACAACCTCTGCAGTAAAGGAACTCTATCCTCAAATTAATGAAACTTTAGAAGCAATGATCCTAGATAACTCCATGCAGGTACTATTGAAGGTACCAGTATCCGAAATAATCAAAAGATTGGATTCCTTAGAAGGAGCTAGATTTTTGGTGATGGACGGAATTATCACTCAACGGCTAATAGACGCTGCATACAAGGCCGGAATTGAATATGTAGTGGGGCATAGAATGGCTGAATTGAAAAAATCGCCAGAAATCACTGTGAGGACCTTTGATCAGATTGGTATTGGCAACTAAAGAACGATGCAAGATATAAAGTCTGAATATGTAATAACACTAGCCAAATTACTGCTTAAGGGAGCAAAGGATAATTTTATTGATTTTACCAGTACTGATATTGGAATTGAAATAAACAAATCACAACAAGCAGCATCAAAGGTAATTTTGGAACTACAGGAATTAAAATACGTGGAACGTGTCAAGAAAGGACATGGTTACCTAATTAGAGTAACAGACGAAGGTCTTTCAGTTGTCAAAAAAATGTCAGAATTTCTTTACATGGCGTTAAATTCATCACCTGGGAATGTACATTTTAATGGTGCTCTAGTATCCGGAATGGGCGAGGGTAAATATTACATGAGTCTTGATGGGTATCGCAAGCAGTTTGAGAAGAAGATAGGATATGTTCCATACCCAGGCACCCTCAATATTCGCATAGTTGATGCATTGTCTTTAGAAAATAGAGAAAAAATTGAAAGCTTCCGTTATCATTTCATAGATGGATTTAGCGATTCTAAACGAACTTACGGATGGGTCAAGTGTTATCCTGTTGTTATCAATGGGAACGAAAATATTCGTTCAGACCTGTTAATTCTTGAACGAACGCATCATGACAACAACATGTTAGAGATCATAGCTCCCGTTAATATCAAAAAAGTACTCAATTTAAAGAACGGTGATAATGTTAAGGTAACCTTGAAGACATCAGAAAATATGACAGAATCATATATCATAAATTGAATGACCCAGTTCTTCCTTGATTTGGGTACTCTTAGTACCAGGTATTGGCGTATTCAATCGTATTATTCTTGTATTTATACCTCTTTTTGCGCAATTGACTGCTATCTCCTTTTCTGTATGAATTTGATCGTACCCCAAAGCAATGATGTCTGGCTTTACAAACTCGACAGTATCATACAATGTACCTTCTCTTCCAATGATTGCATAATCAACATACCTAATCGAAGCAACTAATTCTTTCCTAAGGGTTTCACTGTGATATATTTTTCTCTGTTTGTTTATCCTAAGTGCTGTGGAGCTCCTCGCAACTACCACAACCAGGACGTCGCCCTGATTTTTGGCGTCCTTTAAGGTATGAATATGACCTGGATGAACAATATCAAAAACCCCTCCAATCAATACAACTTTTAGTAACCCTCTTCCAATGAAAGTTAATCTGAGTGGATCCGAATTTTCAACAAAGCCATTTTTTATCATATCCTTGATTTTTAGATCAAACATATCATCTGATATTGTAGTTCGATTCTTTAGAAATTCTAAGGGTAAAATTTCTGGCTCAAGTGAAGAGATGTAGATGGCTGTCAGAATAGCTTTGTCTGAAGGTTCTATCATGAATTTGACAATATTAAAGTAATAATGTCTATTTAGTTCTATTCTCAAAATGTGATGTTCTTTTAACAAGAAACTTTTAACCTAATGACATGACATGCTAGTTTGGCGTCAGATCTGTATCGAGTTACAGAATGCCAAATTTCAACATTCATCGACGTGTAAGTGTGGAGTCGTAGAGTCAAAACTATGGTCCGGTCCGTAATCATTTAGCAAGACTAATATCTAAATAATGTAAACTAAGAAAAACAGTAGATGACAATATCGCAAGTAGGTGCATATCCATTGTCAAAGGGCATTAAGATTTCAACAGTCGACGGCATGCAGACAACAAGTGGAACTGCCTTGATAAAGCGTGGATTTGCTCATATGCAAAAACATGGTGTAATAATGGATGTAACGAATGTTGAACAAGCTCAAATAGCTGAGGACGCGGGAGCAGTGGCAGTAATGGTTTTAGACAAACTTCCTTTTGATGTGCGACATGCCGGTGGGGTAGCAAGAACTGCTAGCGTAAAAGTAATACAAGCAGTATTAGATTCAGTGAGCATCCCAATTATGGCTAAATGCAGGATTGGCCATTCCTCTGAAGCCAGTATACTCGAGGAAATAGGAGTTGACATGATCGACGAGAGTGAAGTACTTAGTCCCGCTGATGAAATTAGGCATATTTGGAAGTGGAATTATACAACTCCTTTTGTGAATGGCGCGAAGAATTTGGGAGAAGCTTTACGAAGGATAGAGGAGGGTGCTGCAATGATAAGAACAAAAGGAGAGCCGGGTACGGGGGATGTTTCACACGCAGTAACTCACATACGTATGGTTAATAATGAAATCAGGAAATTGAAGGGAATTTATGATAATAATGATGATCAAGAACTAATCAAGATTTCAAGAGAAATACAATCCTCTCTTGAAATAGTTAAGGAAACAGGGAGGCTAGGGAGACTTCCTGTCGTAAATTTTGCTGCCGGGGGGATATCCACACCAGCAGATGCCGCTTTACTAATGAATCTTGGTTGTGACGGAATTTTCGTAGGATCAGGAATATTCAAAGCAGAAGATCCACTCGAAAGAGCCAAGGCCGTCGTTATTGCGACTACCTATCATGATGATCCCAAGACTGTTCTTGATGCACAAAAAATGATTGATGAGAAAAAATCAATGCTCGGTCTTGATACAAAGAATTTGGATTTAAGGATGCAAGAAAGAGGACCAACAATATGAATGATGAATTACTAATTGGAGTATTGGCTCTTCAAGGCGATGTTGAAGAAAATATCAAAGCAGCAACCTATGCTTTGGCAGAGATGAACCAGAAAGGGAAAGTAATCTCTGTTCGTTACCCTGACGAAATTATGAAAATTGATGGATTGATTATTCCTGGAGGTGAGAGCACTGTAATGGGTTTGCTAATTGAAATAAAGAATGGATTGTTAGATTCGATAAACAAAGTTCTACAAAAAAGATTACCAATTATGGGAACATGTGCGGGTATGATAATTTTGGCCAAACAGTCTTATGATAGAGTAGTCGGAAATAAGAAACAATTATTGTTAGGTGCATTAGATATCGAGATAGAGAGGAATTCATTTGGAAGACAGTATGATTCATTTGAGTCAAATCTAGAAATATCCGGAATTGGGAACGATTTTACAGGAATTTTTATTCGCGCACCCTCAGTGATTTCAGCAGGACCACAGGTGCAAATCTTGAGTAAATTTGATGGAAAAATAGTAGCTGTTCAACAGGAAAACATTATTGGAACTTCCTTTCATCCCGAATTATCTGGTGATAATAGAATGCATAAACTGTTTATTGAGTTAATAGCAAAATGGAAAAAAGCAAATAACCAATAATGAGAATTTTAAGAAATAGTTATTTCGTGCGCATTAAATTAAGTGCAGAACCAGCTTTGAACCACTTTATTTGTGATGAATTATACGAATGCATCAGCATGATCTCTTCATCATTAGCGTTACTATGATGAATAACACCTTTAAGATATTTGCCCTCTTCAAAATTCTGAAGGTCCAAAATGCTTATTCTGTCATCCTCTAATAACTTTTCATAGTCTCCTAGGTTGGCGAATGTAAGAGCTAGTACTCCCTGCTTTTTCAAATTAGTCTCATGTATCCTTGCAAAGCTCTTTGCTATCACAGCGCAACAGCCTAAATAACGTGGTGTCATTGCAGCATGTTCTCGACTGCTACCTTCTCCGTAGTTATTATCTCCGATTATTATCCATTTCATACCCCTAGCCTTGTATTCGCGCGCAATATGGGCCAACAATTCTATTTCTTGGTTCAAAGCGTTCTTACCTTTTCCAACTTGATCTTGATGAAAGGAATTCACTGCGCCAAGTAGGAGGTTATCGCTTATCTTGTCTAAATGACCCCTATACATCAACCAAGGCCCGGCAGGTGAAATATGATCGGTGGTACACTTTCCATTAATCTTAACTAGAATCGGTACGTTTTCAAAATCCTTGCCGTCCCACCGAGAAAATGGTTCAAGTTTTTGCAACCTGGAACTATTTGGGTCAATTAGTACATCTACATCTTGAAATTCATGTGTTGGAGGAATGTACACGTCTTGATTATACACAAATCCATTTGATGGGATTTCTGGCGCAATTTTAGGTGGCTCTAGTTTAAATTTGGTACCGTCCATCGCGGTGAGCTCATCTGTTAATGGATTGAATGAAAGTCTGCCTCCTAAGGCTAATGCTATTACCAATTCTGGACTTCCAATAAAATTCATTGTTTCCCTACTCCCATCATTACGACCTGGAAAGTTTCTATTATAAGATGTTACAATGGTATTGGGTATTCCTTTCTTAAGTTCAGATCTATTCCACTGTCCAATGCATGGACCACATGCGTTTGCCAGTACGTTTGCTCCAATATCCTTTAGTGAATTCATCTGTCCGTCCCTCTCAATAGTACCACGAATCATTTCCGATCCTGGAGTAACTTGGAGAGGAACCTTTACTTTAACTCCCTTTGATTTGGCTTGGACAGCAATATCTGATGCCCTTGACATATCTTCGTATGATGAATTTGTACAACTCCCAATCAATGCAACAGAAATTGTATCCAAATAACTATTCCTTTTGACATCGATTGCCATTTTGGATATGGGTCTTGCTAGGTCAGGCGTATGGGGACCCACCATGTATGGCTCAAGGTTTGAAAGGTCTATTTCAATCAATTGATCAAAATAATCGAGTGCCTTCTCTCGGTTTTTTAAGATCTCTTCTTCTATCTCTCTGTCAATTGTAAAAAAATCTCTATGTTTGTTTGCTAGTTCCACAATGCCCTCGCGTCTTGTCGCCCGAAGATAAGTTTCCATTTTTTCATCATAGGAGAATAGCGAGCAAGTTGCCCCGATTTCTGCTCCCATATTGGTAATGGTAGCCTTTCCAGTACAGCTGATGGTCCTTGCACCAGGACCAAAATATTCTATGATTGCATTTGTTCCTCCATAAACAGTAAGTTTGGACGCCACATAGAGAATAATGTCCTTTGGTGACGCCCATCCATTTAGTTTACCAGTTAGAAATACTCCTATGCGTTTTGGATAAAGGATCTCCCATGACATTCCTGACATTACTTCGGCGGCATCCAGTCCGCCTACTCCTATTGCAATCATCCCAAGTCCACCAGCGTTAGGCGTATGCGAATCAGTACCTATCAGCAAGCCTCCCGGAAACGCATAATTTTCAAGTACAACTTGGTGAATTATACCGGAACCTGGTTTCCAGAATCCAATTCCGTATTTTCTTGAAGCCGATTCAAGAAATTTGTATACCTCATTGTTTTCATAGAGGGCTAACTTGGTGTCGGACTCACCACCAGTTCTTGCCTGAATAAGATGATCGCAATGAACGGTAGTCGGAACGACCACGCTATTGAGACCTGATTGCATGAATTGCAGCAATGTCATTTGACCTGTCACATCCTGCAAAGCAACTCTGTCTGGATCAAGAAAAACGTAATCTAGTCCTGATCTGATTTCTTTATTTATATCTGAAGCATGAATGTGACCAACAAGAATTTTTTCCGATGCGGTGAGACCTCTGCCGAGTATTTTTTGATACTTGACAATATTGTCTTTTAGCTTTGTGTAAGTTGCAGAAATAATATCCAGAGACCCACCTGACTCCATATGCTAGTGATACTTTATTTCATATTTAATTATTCATAATTGCTTCTTGAAAAGGTACTAGATGAAGGATAATAACATACAAACTTTTTTCTTCGTGTTGAAATTATGACTCCATTAACTATGTGATAACTATCATTATTTGTAATAGACTATCAATAATTATGGTAAATAGCATCAGATACATGTTCTGTTTATGGATATCAACAATATTGATTGCTCAATTTATTATTGTAGGTTTGTTCGATTTGAAGGAGGACTAATTGGCAAGAAACAAAATTAATTCATCAAAGACTCTAAGATATCCATATTTGAATGCGGGAGGTGGGATTTGAACCCACGAACCCCTGAAGGACAGGATCCCCAATTTATAAGATCTTAAGTCCTGCGTTTCCAAATCTTAGTTATTTGGCCAGGCTCTACAACCCCCGCGTGAACCAATCAGATTTGATAAGGAGATGGTAATTAAACGTTATAGATAATTGCCATGCGATTAGAAATCTACTCATTTAAGAGAATAAATTGAAGTTTCAGGTAAGAGTCATTTCAAATTGAAGGTCTCAATACAATAGAAACCGGATTCTGGTCTGCTGAACAAAAAATTGTTTTCTTGACTATACCGCTATAATCCCTAGGCAAACTTTACATCCAGGACATGAGCATACAGCGTAATGAAACTGGTTTCCTGTGTTTTCTCGACCAATGTGGAATTCCATCTCCGGATTGGAAATCTCTTTTTTACATTCTGGGCACTTGACCATGTTAATGAATAGATTCTCTTCGCTAAAAAATCTAATGGTACACGAATAGAATTCTAGAATTTCTAATACTAATTTCACAGTATCAAGTCATTATTGATTTCTTGATTCCAGCGATCTGATTACTTGTTTTTCAAGGTACATACAATATAAAACCCTAGATTTGTTGTATGTCTAGTTTTCAACATGCCTTGGTAGCTCAGCCTGGTAGAGCGTTGCCTTGGTAAGGCAAAGGTCCCGGGTCCAAATCCCGGCCAAGGCTTTATTTTTTAATATTCACAATTTCCGAACTATTAAAACATTAACTTACGAACATAGCATGCCGATCTAATCTATTACTTTTCTTGTTTATGCGAATGTAGATTCCTTAGTTTTTCATGTAATTGGTTTATTGATAATGTGAGTCCAATTTCCTTTGCATATGGCTGTCCTTTTGCAAATGCTTTTGCAATATTACTTACAAACTCCATGCTTATTTTTGGTGGTAACGGCGCCTCAAATGGATCTACATGAGCATCTACAATAACAGGTACATCGTCTTCCTTCATGGCGTCATGGATTACAGGCTCTACTTCTTTGATTTTTGTTATTGAATATCCTTTCCCACCACAGGCCTCTGCAATTTTGACGAAATCTATTTGTGAAAATTCTATTCCATATTCGGGATTACCAAGAAAAGCCATCTGCTCCCATCTTATCATCCCCAAGATCTTGTTATTCAATATAATTACCTTGATAGGAAGATGATATTGAACGGCAGTAGCGAATTCACTCATAAGCATTGTAAAACCTCCATCTCCAACGAACGCAACACTTTGTCTATCTGGAAATGCAATCTTGGCTGCAATGGCATAAGGTACCCCGCACCCCATAGTTGCTAGAGTTCCAGATCCTGAAAATTTCATCCCGTTTTTTATTTTCAAAAATCTAGCTGCCCAACATGTATTAATTCCACTATCGACTGATATTATCGCGTTATCATCTAACTCGTTTGATACCGCAGCAGCGATAACCTGAGGCTTTATGGGTTCGTCTACTCTACTACTTTGCTCTACTAGTATATCATTCCATTTTTTCATATCGTCTTGTTTCGATCTTAGAAATTCTTTGCTTGTGTCGTTGTTATACTCATCTGACCTTCGATCGTAGAGT
>Ga0193741_1000002_pt1 | contig 81702 bp, 56 predicted proteins | sample L2s2metaG_FD_143059 | JGI IMG/M metagenome (GOLD analysis project Ga0193741, IMG submission 143059) | Soil microbial communities from a riparian zone of the East river system, Colorado, United States - L2s2 | ecosystem: Environmental > Terrestrial > Soil > Riparian zone | place: USA: East River...
CATTAACCTTAAAGTAGTTTCCTACCCGGACGGACTATGTCTTCATCACTATTAATTTAAAATAATGAGCTTCGCGTGTAGTCTCTGAGGATCCTACTTAAGATATAATTAAATAAAAAAATTTTTAAATTTTATTCTTATTTGGACTTCATTTATTTAATTTTAAATTTTAAGTTGAACATTGAAACCTAGGCATATTTTATTTAATTTAATCTTGTTGGTTTCCTGCACATTCTTCCCATGTATATATAAGTTTTACTGTTAATCCAGTTGATAATACAACTTTATATTTTATTTATTTTTTTTTTTACTTTAATTTGTTATGCTCCTTTTTATTATTATATTATTTCTTAAAATAAAATAGAAGCTTGTTAAAATAATATACAATAATTAGTTTCCAAAAATAAAATTAAAAATGATTAGGAGTCTATATATCTGTTACCTGGAGATCATACTCCGTTTTCGAGAGATTCTATGCATACAGCAAAGTAATAATTGAAAAATTTACACTTTTCAACGGCATTTCCTTTTTTATTTTTTTAATTCTATTAATTAATATTTTATTTGCACCTATCCCTTTAAATAAGAAATAAATTATTTATTTTAAGACAAATATCAAATAAATCTGTAAGTATATAAAAACAGAAAAATAAATTTAAATAATAGGAGTCTTTCTTAAATTAATTAAATGGCTTCAATTAAAATAAACCCTACTATTATTCATATTGTTTTTTAGATTTTTTATTTTAATAATATTTTCATCTCTGTATTGTGTTTGTTCTAAAATTATATTAGCTGCTTCAGCTCAATCTTTATAATCTAAATATTTAGAAGAATATAAAGGATAAGAATCAAAATAATTTAAAATAATTTGAATAGACTTACAACTAGAAGCAGTTAAATGATAATAATTATTACCACTAGTTTTTTGTTTTCTAATTAATAGATTACAATTAAAAAATGTAGCTATTTTATTAAGAGAGTCAAAATAAGGAATATTAGTTATAGGATCAACCATTCTTTGCTCAACCCTTAATCTACAAGATATTTGTCTTTTTTTATCTTTATTTTCTAAATGACTCATTCTAATAGAAAAACTACCATCAGCATCCACAAATCCAGATAATCAACTATTTTTATCTAATGATTCATTATTAAAAGATAAATTTTTAAAATTTATCTTATGGTTAGTATTAATTCAATCTATTAATTTATGAAGTTGATGTAATTTAGGTGTTTTTAATTCACCGTTAATTAATTTTATAATTTTTTTTAAACCTTTCACAGGTGAAACAATTAAAACACAAGCATTATCTTTTGGTTTATATCTTATATGTCCATATCCTATTATTTCAACTAATAATTTAGCTAAAGGCTCATTTTTTAAATTAAAAGTTATACAAAATCTTGGATTATGTTTTTTTTTCAAATTAGAATTAGGGATCCAAATATGTCCATCTCCCTCAAACAATCCTGCTAAATAAGATTTTAAATATTTATTATTTACTTCATTTTTATTATCATATTCTTTATTTAATCGCAATTCCTCTTGTTTATCATTATTAGATAAATTTAACAAAAGAGAAGAGCTATTATTCTTAATTAAGGTTGCAATATTTTTTATAGAATTATAGTGGTAAAATTCCAGATTTATCTTTGCCATATCTGGACTTCCACAGTGGATAGGTAAAAAATAGTTACCAAAACCACCTACCAAACCAGGCATACATTTCTCTTCAAAGTTTCCTAAGAAGTTGGACTATATCTTTATCCTTTTTTTAATTTAAGGGTATTTTGCGTGTAGTCTCTGAGGATCCCTAGCGGGTATTACCTTGGCTAGGTTTCCTGCTGATTACCCAATTCTATTTATGTTACTGGTACTTATGATCTTTAGCTGTTTTATATTAACAGTAACTCAAATATTTTTAGCTAATAAGCCCAAAGATAATGGTGTCATAGACTGAGTTAAACAGATTTTAGGGTGTTCCAGCATATAGCAAAAAGAAAGTTATAAATTACTCTATAACCCGGCCATGCCTAAAATATAATTATTTTTGTTTTTTTTTCTTTATACGAGATAAACACAATAGTGTCTTGTTTATAAATTATATAGATTTGTCTAAAATAGTTAATAATCATTGTCTTCGGTATAAACTACCAGCAGGACGAGAACCATTAATATAAGTACGTATTGTACTTCTATCACCTTTAACTGCTGCAGCAAAACTTCCTATACTATTATAAATTTTAGTTAAACCAGGTTCTTTAACATTTGTTGCTAATAATTTTTTACTATTTTTCTGAATAGATTTATACTGACATTTAACTGATGCTATTAGTTCTATTAATTCAGATTTTGAAATTTCTGAAACAAAAGGTAGTTCAGCTATAGGCTCAACAGATAATAAAAATCTAGCTAAATACAAATCTGCATTTTTTAAACAATAGTTAAGAGAATTATGATCTATTTTTATACTATCATAAGCTTCCTGTTTAGAAAAAAATGTATAAATTAGACTATGCCTAAAACTATCATATACATAAAAAGATATACCTCGATCTTTTCTTAAACGTAATCTAGCTTCTGTTGACATAGGATTATGATAACCTGTACTACCTCCAGCAACCAATTCTACATTAAGTTCTGGACTCAAATGATCAATAAAATATTGTTCCAATTTAATAGTCATTTCTGCTGTAGCTCCAGGATCTAACACAAATATTGTTAAAATTACATCAGAAAAGCCATGATTTTTAAAATAACGAAGCACACGTCGATCAGCATTGTTAATAATAGAAGGCATAAAATAAGAAACAATTCTGGCATATAAATTTATAGAACTACCAACATAAAGAGAAGAACTTTTTTCCATACTAAAAATATATACACCAGCTGCTCCTTTAGCTACTTCTGCTATTTTATCTCTATTGCTGAAAGGATCTTTTATTATATAACGTTTAGATTTAAAAGGTGGTTGGTTATCTCTTCAATATATATCTTCCAATCTTTTTGAAAGATTCTTTTTATTTAATAAACAAGATTTGTTAGAAAAAAAATTTATAATATTTGTTATAGGATTAGATCTTTTAAATAATATTATAAGACTAAAGCAAATATTCTGTACAACTTCTAAATAATAATTAATAGTTATAAAGATTGTGTAAGAAAAACCTAAAAAAACAGTATTATATATTAGGTTAAATTTGACCATAAAAAAAATCATGATAAATGCGTGAGCTGAAATTATTACATTAAATAATTGATGGTCTCCTTGTAAAAATTGAACACCTGGAGAAGATAATTCTAATCTTATTAGTACTGAAAAAGCAGTCCCTATTAATCCTGCAAAAATAGCAAAAATTAAATAAAGAGTACCAATCTCTTTAGCATTAGTAGAATTTAACCAATTCATTTATAGTAAGTTCAATTTTTGTTCCACCCTTAGCAAATTTATATAATTATATAATTTATTTTTTTCTATCTAATTATAATTATAATTTTATCTACACATTTTAATTTTACACTTAATTTTTTTTATTTTTAATAGTTATTTTATTTATTTTATTTTTAGGAATAAAGGTGATTTGAACACCTAAGGGTTTTTAGCCCGAACAATTAGCAATTGTCTTATCTTACCTATGAACATTATTCCTTTTTAATCTATTAAATAATTTAATCTAAAAATGACAGCTATTAAATATTATTTATTTAATTTTTTTTATTAATATCTATTAATTAGTTATTTTATTTAAATTAGCTCATTATACCTTGAAGATTCAGTAATAAAAATTAAAATTACAAGATTGTAAAATATTTATTTTTTTTAATTAATTAATAAATATATAGTGGATAAGTTTATAATAGTTTTTTTTATTATTTTATAAATTTTTTCTCAATCCTTATCAGACTCCAACTGATCCTTGCTCCTTAAAGGGAAGCAGTACTTAAGCTCTATACTAAAGGATTTATTATTTTTATTTCTTTTATATATAATTTAACCAAATATAATAATTCAGTGATTAAATTTAACTATTATTTTCTATCTTCTCTAAAATAATATCTAGTACTATTATTCAAAAATACAGATAAAACTTATACTAAATCTTCTTTTATATTAAATATTTTATTTTAATTTAATAATATAGAATGGAAATATTAAATATAACAAATATTAACACCCATATAAATAATAATTAATAATTTATATTCTTATATGATATATTTAATTTTTAATATCTTTTATTTTATCTTTCTTTAAAAATTTTATATCCTATCCTTTATAATTAAAGGATTAATTTTTATTTATTAATTTAATTAGCAATATAATCTAAGGAGTAGAGGGTTTGAACCTCTGTCTGTAAAGTGTAAATTTACTGCTAAAACCACTCAGCTAACCCCTTTCTAATTATAATTTTTATTCTCTTAAATAAAATAAATTGAAAAAAAAATTCTGGCTAATATAAAGCAAAGCTTAAAACCACAAAAAAATAATCTGCACTTACACCCAGTAAATAAAATTAAATTATGGTTAAACTAAATTATTAAATGGCCAAACAAAATTTAAATAAGATCCAGTAATCCAAAATTTAAATAAGCTAAATTAGTTATAATTCTCTCACACTTTTAGCTTAATCTATAGTGTTGTCTTATTTTTATTATAATTATATAAAATCTTGAAATTTTGATGCTTTAAAGGGGGGTTAAATTATTTTTATTTTCCAGCAGCACTTTCCAGTACAGCTACCTTGCTATGACTTTTGAGATGTTACTCAAATGAGTTAACTGATACTAATTAGCTTAACAAATATGTTTTTTTAATAAAAGACTCATTACAATATAAAGATATTATAAATTAGCATACAAACTACTCTTAAATTAAGTATAAAATATTTAATTTAAATTTTATAATAATATATAGATATTATTAAGATAATTTTTATTTGTTAAAGGATAATTTTGTGGCAGTTTCCCCCTACCCGAGCTTCTTCCCAGCGACAGACAGTTAGTTCATCCCGAATGCTTTCTTCACCGTTGCGCTAGTGATCAACGATTACTCGAAATTCCTTCTTCATGTCACCGAATTCCAGGTGACAATCTGTCTAATTATTTAATAAAAGTAACTTTCTTTAATGATTAGCTATTCCTTTTGACCCTAATTATTAAAAAATAAAAACTTAAAAGCTAAATAGCCTAGTTTAAGGGTCTAGTTTAGCATCACTTTGTAAAAGTTTTTGTGGCACGTCTATAGCCCAGTTCATGAGAGCCATAACGGCTTGTCTTAGCCCCAAATGAAAATATTTAAAAATCATAAATAGTTAAGTATAAATTAACTACAGGGATTTCGTCCGTTAGTGGAGTTAACCTCACTTCTCACGGCACGGACTGACGACAGCCATGCAACACCTGTAAACGAATTTTTAATAATAACAATTAAATTAAAATTACTCAATTATGTGTTCATATTAAAAATAATTAATATTTTTATATAAAAACAGAACTGGATATACAAGAACTGGTAAGATTTTACGCGTATTCTCGTATTAAATAACATGCTTCACTCCGTTTGCTTCGAGACCGACTAATTTTTTTGGTTTCAGTTTTGCAACCGTACTCGCAAGGCGGAATGGTTATCGTGTTAACATCGTTACCAGTTTCTATTAAAACTAACAACCACCATTCATCGTTGACAGTGAGAGGTATCTGGGTATCTAATCCTATTTCCTATTCTCACCTTCGTCCCTGAGCGTCAATCAATACTAGATAAAAAGCTTTCACCTTTAGTATTCCTCTTAATATCTAAGGATATCACTCCTACTCTAAGAATTATTTGGTTTATCCTCAATTTGATTCTAGCTTTTATTCATTTGTCTTTACTGAGACTCAGATATTAATTAAATTAACAAATAAATTTATATTTTTTTAGATTAAACTAGTATAAGGTCACAGAGCTATTATAAAGATTTAAACTTTTAAAGCAGCCTACTTACCCTTTACGCCTGATAAAGATGACTAACGTTTGCGTCTCTGGTCTTACCGAGTCTTCTGGCACCAGTTTTGGACAACACTTATAGTAAGGTAATATCAATTTTTTCCCTTACATTATCACATTCATCACAATTAAGGAGTCCTGTGATTTCAGTTAGCTAGTTCACTCTTGCGAGCATTGACTAATATTCTTGACTGCTGGTAGTTAACACTACTTGGGGCATTCCATTCCCAATGTGGCCATCTGCTCTATCAAACTTGGCTTTTGATCATAGGCTTGGTAGGCTTTTACTCTACCAACTACCATTAAACAAAATAAATCGAATCTTATAGCAGAAAATTTCCTTTATTATAAATAGCTAATTTATTTTTCACTTTCCTTATTATCAAATATAACTTTAATTAAATTTAAAAAACTAAGATAGATTCTGGTTTAATTAAAGGAAGGTTAGCTATTTTAATCTTATTTTTTATAAGAATAATAACCTTTTTTCTTTATATTTTCTTTAAGTATCTCTAATTAGATTCAATATTTCAATATTTTCTATTGAATTTGATAGAGAAATAAAAATATCTCCAAATTAATGAGACTATAAGGTATCTAATTTAAAATACTCACCTTTACACCTTGTTCCTATTTATTTTATAAATAAATATTAAAATTCAAAACAAATAATATTTATTAATGAATATAATTTAATTTATTTTATAAAATTTTCAGTAACAACGATTTGCATGTCTCAAAACTACTGAAAAACGTTCAATCAGAACCAAAATTAAATTCTTTCTGAAAATTAGATAATTTTTATTTATTTTAATTATCATATTTTATATGCTTAATGCAATTTTTAATATCCCTTTTAATTTTAATTTTTATTTTTTACTATCTTTATCTTTTTTATTCTTAATAAATTAGATATAAACCTAAAATTTGGATAATTAATTTATTTATTTATTTTAATAAATGTTGTCAAATTTTTAATAGCCATTTGATAAATAGTTTAATTTTATTCTATTTAATCATCTTTAATTTTTATAATTTTACTGATTAATTATCTCTGTAATTTTTATCTTCTTAAACAAAAATTATTAATAATCGATTCTTTTCATACTATAAATTTACCTTTAATCTAGTTAATAAATATTTAATTAAAAAAAAATATTTCATATTTAAAATTTGAAAATATAAATAATAAAAAAATTAGAAAAGAATATAGTATAATTTTAAACTAATCTTATTTAACACTAATAAAATTTATCTTTAATAAATTGACTGAATAAAAATATTATTAACTATAAAATATAAACAAAAAAATATAATAAATAAAAGAGAAGCTATAAAAATTAAATCTAAAAAAAAATAAATTATAATTAATTTTTATATACTACCTTATCTACTTTCAATATTTTATGTTCTATCTTTATTAAAAATAATAAAATTATAAATTATTGAAAAGGTTAAGGAAAATAATCTTACTTATTTATTTAGCTGTCCTAATCTAGGTATATTTTTTCATTTTATAAATAAAAATTATAAAAAATATTAGATCTAGAGAATGGTAATAATATATACCATTCTAATATTTAAATGAAAAAATAAATTAAATGGAGTTATTTCTAGTGAATTAAAAAATTAATTAATCATTCTATTATTAATTTAACAATTAAAATTTCACTTCATTTAATAAAATTTAAATATAATTAAACATTTAATAGTTTAATCCAGTCCTCCCTTTTTAAAAAATAAAAATTAAAATAAAAAATAAAATTAATAAAACTAATAGTAATTAAATTAAAAAGTAATGGACAAAAATATTAATATATAAAGAATATGAAGACAAATTTTAATATTTCTAATTTTAAATTAATTAAAAATGAAGATATAAATATAAATATAGATAAAAGAATTTTACCTTTATTTAGTACACCTTTTTTATTACAAAAATTGAGTGAAAAAAAGAAAAATAAATATAGTATAAATCTTATAAATCCTCAAAATAATTTTAATTCTCAAAATCAAAAAATAACCTTAAAAGAAATTCTAGAAATATTCTTAAAGGGAATAAAAACATATAATTTAAACTTGAAAGAATATTTAGAAAAACATAATAATAAATTAAATTTAATTTTAGAATTAAAAAAAGATGACTATTATAAATTAAACTATAATTTATCCCATTATTTTTATCAGATTAAAAGATTTATACCTGTTTTAAAATTAAGATCTTTATTATACAATTTTAGACTTTTTTTACCTAAACGATTATTAAAACCTGAACCTTTTATCAGATTCAGATACCGTTTAAGATGTTTAACCAAAACATATAAGATCACATTGAACAAAAGAGAAATAAAAATACTTAGAAGAGAAATAAATAGAATATTAAATAAAGGAGATCAAATAAAAATTGAGATAAATAATCAAATAAATAATAAGAAAAATTTAATAAAAAAATTAGAAATAGAAGAAAAAAAAAAAGAAATGACTAATTTATTATTATCTAAAATAAATAAACAAAATGTCATTAAAGAATCTTCTGTGCCTGTACAAAAAAAAAATAAAATATTTTTATTAGAGAAAAAAAAATTATTTATTAAAAATTTATTTAAATCATTAAATCTTAATAACACTAAAACAAATGAAATAAAAAAAGCACAAACAATGAAATCTATATTAAAAAATAATGCTTTTGATTGTAAAACTGATACTATATCTGCTAATTCTAATCCTATAGCTATATTTAATTCAAGTGATAATAAACCAATAATTAATCAATATTTAAAATCAATGAGTATTTATAATATGAGTAATAATGGAATTTTCATCTCTTATTCTAATATTATTAGCTTTAATTTTAAAAATGAAACAAATAAATTAATTAAAAATATATATAAATTATTAGCTGCTTCATTTAAATCTATGTATTGTTTAATTAGTAAACCTGTATTTGTTATCACTCCTGACAAAATTATTATACAATTATTTTATTTTTTATTTATACCTAATATTTTAAAATTTAAAAAAATACATAAATATGGTAATATTAGTAAAAGTAATTTAAGTAAAATGTTGTGGTTTAAGAGAAAAAAAAGAATTAAAAAACAATATAGAAAATTCAGAAAGATTAAAATTAATGTAAGAATTAAATTAAGAAAATTATCTAATATTGTTTTAACTAAAATATTTACAAATAAATTTAAAAAATTATGTGATCTATTAAGTCATTTATTTAAAAAACCTGTACAATTAGATTTAATTAGATTACATTACCCATATAAAGATAGTCATATTTTAGTTAATCTATTAGGTATTATGATTAATAAAATTAAATTAAGAATTATTTTTAGAAAACTTTTTGAAAAGGCTGTTATTAAAAAATTTAAGAAATTTACTGGTAAGACTAATTTGAATTTAATGCCTGCTTTCCTTTCTGGTATTCATATTAAAGTTGCTGGTAGATTATTGACACATAGAGTAATACCTCGAAAAACAGTTAAAACTATTAAAAGAGGTGCAATAGCTCATGGTAAAATTAATTTTTATGATGTGGCAAGATTTACTAACAAAAATAAAAGAGGTGCTTATAGTATTACTGTTTTATCTGGACAAAATTTCTTTAATAATTAATTTATAAGTTTATAATAAGCAAAAGCTCATAATTATATATATAAACTATACAATCAATAAAAACTAGGTTTAATCTTAACTATTTAAATATAATTTAATTAATAACCCCTATCAATACTCAAAATTTAAAATTTTATACTTATATATAAAAAATAATAAAATATTTTATTTACCCCTATCATAAATTTCTTTTTTTTAGTGGTTGGGGGTTTAGGATTAATTTAAATTTTTATTTAAATCTAAATTAATAATTTAGCTCAAAGAATAACGATATTAAAATAGTTAAAAAACCTAATATTATTTTGAATTTTATAAATCAAATTTATATTAAGAAAAAAATATTAATATTTTTTTTTTCTTAGTAGACTAATTTAAATTGAAGACAAAGAATTATTTAGTTTAATACTGATAATATCAGATAAAAAGAATAAGCAGAAGCACCTGTAAAAATAAATAAACTAATAAGTATTAAATAAACCCATATATCAGCATTTAACCGCCAAATATTGATTAATTTAATTAAGATATAATGAGTCATTTTACCTAGTGGATACTCTTTTAATTTATCAAAATTTATTTTTTTTTCCAATATAATTTTTGAAGTATAAATAATAATTAACATAAATAATAAATACATCATAACTAAATGAAGTAATATATTAGTAGTTAAAATTTCAATTATATATTCTTTGAAGGCTAAATTTAAAACATCACCATTTTCTAATGCAGAATTTATAAATTTATCTGCCCAATTTGGATCATTTTTATTTAACTCACTAATAAATTTAGAGCTCTCATCTTTGTTAGCAAATATTTCAATTTTATCCTTTAATTCATTAATAGAAAACTGTTTGTTAGAATAATTTGTGTTTTCTAACCAATTTTTTAATAGATTTTTGGTATCTGACCCTTCTGGATTTTTTAATTCTATTTCATTTACTACAATTTTTAATTTTGCTATCCCTCTAGGCAGTGTATAAGTTGAACTACTATTTGTAAAGCTAGCATTAATTATTTTAAATGTAGCAGTAAATCCAGTACTTAAACCACCTATTACTCCTATTTTTGATGGTAAACTCATTGGATGCTTTGACACTAAAGCAGCAGCTATTTTAGCACTTGCAGCAAATACACCAGCAGCACCTAAATTTGAAAAAACAGTATTAAAAAATACTCCTGTTAATTCCACATCTATATCACTTATATTTGCATTTATATTTATAGGTTTGGTACTATCAAGATATAGAATATTATTTTCAATATAGAATAATATTACTAAAAATAAGAAAAAAGGTACAATATATAAAACTATACTCTGTTCTTTTAATAGTAAAGAAAATTGATCTCTTAAGATAGAACCAAATAATCCCTTTTTTATAATAGAAAAAATACTAATATGTAAAAATAAGGAACCAATAAAAATAGCTATTAAAAAAGCTATAATATTAAGAACACCTCCATCTACTTCTATAATTTGATAAAATAAATATATAGAAAATAATATTACAATAATAGATAATAAAATAAGAAAAATAGACTTTTTATCTCTATTTCTTAAATAATTTAGAATTTTAGTTATTTTTCTAAATAGGATTAAAATTAATTTTGTCATTTTTTTTTAATTTTTTTTTTTATACTTTAATAATAATTATAAAATTAAATCATATAATTTTGATCTAAGAATAATTATCGTGATATAAAGCTCTAATAATAAATATCAGTTAATCCTCATTACAAGGTAAAATTTTTAGTTTGTTTTTTAATAAATATAATTTTAGCCACAAAAAATGGTAGAATCATTAATGGCTATGACTCTATAACAATAAAATTTTTATATTTTTTTAAGTCTAAGAAGATTTTAACTTCTACAAATTAAATCCATTTTAGACTTTTCGATTTAATGATATTTTTCTCATTTCTGTATAACTTATCTTCTTTTAATTAATAATTAAAAAAAACTTTTCGGCACCTTCATTTTAAACAAAAAGTTAACACTCCAAAAAATGAGTTAAAAAAATGAAAATAGATAAACCCTCAAATCGTAATATAAAAATAGAATATTTAATTAAAAAAATTCCATTGGTGTGATCACCATTTAGATATTAAACCATATATTTGTTTAACTATTCCATTATTGAAGAAATATGTTAATATATTTTGGGATGATATTGTAAATAAAATAGATAGCCATTATCATATTATACTACTAACTAGAATTCAATGGTAAAATGGTGAATATGCAACATTAGGTCAACTTCAAAGACTAAACATAAAAGATAAAGATCATTTATTAAATTTTGTAAATACAATTCTTGAGTTAAAATCAGATGAATATAAAAGTAAATCTATTATGCGTATTACCTTTTCATATGGTATCAGATATGGTTTGGCACCTGAAAATTTTAATATTTCAGATAATGATATAAAAAAACAGACTTATTATCACTACAAATTACCTCTAACAATGGATCCTTTAAAATATGGTCAAATATTACATCATGTAGCTAATATTTATTATATTCAAATTAATCCTAATAATTCTGTAGTAATAGAAGAAAAAGATAATATGAATAAAATAAAATTATTTTCTAAAGGTAGATTAATTTTTGAATGGCTAGATAAATATGTTAATGATAACACATTTATTAGAGAAATTGGAACCAAAAAATATACATTTAAAAACGGTGAGTTACAATTAGTGACATTAGAAAAACCTAATAAATATATTAATACTATCAAAAAAGCTAAAAAAGCTAATGATAAAATTATAACTATGGATATAGAAACTATTAATGTCAATAATAAATTAACCCCTTATTGTATTTGTATATTTGATGTGAAAATTATAATTCTTATTATTTAACTGACTATTATAATGTAGATTCAATGATGGCACTATGCTTCAAAGAGTTAGCTGTTTAAAAATATGATAATTATAAAATCTACCTTCATAATTTAGCTAAATTTGATATAGTTTTCTTCCTAAAAATGGTTTTAAAATATCAAAGATATAACCATAATACCTAATATTAATAATAATCCAAATTTGATAACTTAAAAAGCTAAAAATTTAATTTAAAATAGTTATATAATTTTAAGTTTAAATAAATCAAAAATTTATCTATTAATTTATAACCATAACTCAAATAATATAAAAGTTTGAAATAGATATACCACCTAAAAAAGGGTCAGAAATTTATATAATCTTAATCTTTATAAATTATTCTCTTTATATTTTTATTTTAATACTAATTATTCCCTATTATTAATATAATAATTAAAATATGTATATAAATTAATTCAATTACGAGTAATCAGATTTGAACTGATGATATCTACTTGGAAGGTAGAGGTTATACCACTTAACTATACTCGTTTTTATTCATTTAATTATTTATTTTTATTTTTAATAATTATTAAATTAAATTTTACTCTTTTAAATTTTATTATAATATCTCAATTACAAAGGGTTCATATTTTTATATTAAGTAAAATTTATTATATTTATCTTATTATTATCAGCTATATCTTTTACTTAAATCTAATCTTAGTTTACTTCTATATAATATCAAATTATTTTTATTTTGAGGATTAAATTGAACCCTAAAAAGCACTTCTAGCTAAAATTAAGGTAATCAAGGTGCAGCTGTATTATTAAACTATTTCAATCAATTAAAATATTTTTAAGCTTCAGGTAAATATCCCAAAATAATAGTTTACTTTTGTTTATTAAAATATTTTAATTTAATAATTAGACATCTTATTGGACTCGAACCAATAATCTACTGCTTCGAAGGCAAACGCTTTACCAATTCAGCTAAAGATGTAAAAACACAAATAAAAAAATAAAAAATTCAGAATTAAAAAATAATAAATCCCTTTTTCTAACTATTATATTAATTAAAAATCTAGTCTCTGTATAATATTTAGCTATAGATTATAGCCAACCTAAATCTAATATCTTCTTAATTATATTTTAGGTTCAAGATCAGAGAAAATAAATTTATAAAATTAAAAATATAAGGATAGGTTAAAAAACTCAATAGCTAAATTAGGGTAGAAGTTAAAATATTTATATTAAAAATAATATTCTATTTTATCTTAATCTTTAAAATAATATTGAGCTAGGGTTATGGATGCTCTTTTATTAATTAAATTACTATAAAAAAAATAAACTATAGATAATAGACTAATAAGATATAAATATATTTTTATATATACTATTTTTTAATCCTATTCTATTATTTAGGTTAAAGGCTTATAGATTATTACATTTATAAACTTAGCTTTAACCCTTTTTGCCTATTCTTTTATACATAAATTTTATTTTAATAGGAAGATCATAAAATTAAAAATGAAATAGAGTTAAGAAGGAATTGAACCCTAAATTTTTAGACTTTGCAGGTCTACTACAGAACCATCTGTAAACTTAACCCTTTATATAAAAATAAATAAAATTGAAAATAAATAAACAAATATATTTTATTATTATATATTAGATTTTAATATCTACTTTTATATTAAATATTTAAAAATAATAATTAATGAAAGATTGGTCCTATAATTTATTATTAAATATTAGAAAAAGAAATCCTCTTTGTGTTGTAAATAGTATAAATCATTGGAAATGACTCTTTAATTTTAAAAAAATATAGTGAGTTAAAGGAAAATAAAGGCTAAAATTTAAATAGAACAAAAGTCATTTTTATTTTTAATTCTTCATTCAAAATATAAAAATTATAGTAAGTAAAACAGAAGAATAGTAAAATAATACTAATATTAATAAATATCTCTTATCTTTTTTTAAATTTGGTGATAGTTATATAATAATAGATAAAATAAAATAATTATTGTATAATATAGGTTAAATATAACAAATAAGGGGTTAATATATTAGTTTATAATAAAATCTAAAATTTATAAGTAGAAATAGCAGTATTATTAGATAATACTAAAACTAAACTAGCAAAATAAATAATTATTAATCTAATTTCAGAAAACATAGAAGTATCAATAAGTACAGGTGCAAAGACTAAAAATAATAAAGTAAGTAAACCAATAGTAATATAAAGAGAATAAGTAGTAATAATACCTGTATCTAATTTAGCAATATTAATACCAGTATTAGTTAAAATATTAGATAATCCATAGGGTCCTAATAATTCAATAGCTCCTCTATCTATTTGTTTAGATATTAAATAACCAAGTTGTAATCCAGCTGAAACTAAATAGTGATTATAAATGACATCAAAATAATATTTACCATTTAAAAAACTATATAATTTAATACCTAAAGGATATTCAGTTAAATTAATAATAATTTCAGGAGCTTTATGATATAAAATAAAAGCCGAAAAAGCACCAATAAAACTAAAAATAACTGGAATTAATTTAATAATAGGGTTAATAGAAAATTCTGCTTCAATAATAGAAATATTATTAGGATGAATAAATAAAGAATTTCCAAAGAAATCTGAACCAACTCCTACAAATAAATCAGAAAATATATAACCAAAGAAAATACTAAATAAGGCTAATATTAACAAGGGTATAATAACTGCTAAATTTGATTCATGAGAATTTAAATAAGATTGTTTGTGTCCATTAGCTGTAGTTAAGAATACTAGACTTAGTAATCTAAAACTATAAAAGGCTGTTATTCCTGCTGTTATAGATCCTAAAAGATAAGCATACATTCCTGTAAAACTATATTGACCATAAGCTAATTCCAATATTAAATCTTTACTATAAAAACCTGTAAGATAAGGTGTAGCTAATAAACTAAAGGATCCAACTAACATAACTGAATAAGTAAAAGGTAAAAATTTAATTAAACCTCCCATTCTTCTTACATCTTGTTGATCTGCAAAAGAATGAATTACTGCTCCAGCACCTAAGAAAAGTAAAGCTTTAAAAAAGGCATGATTTACTGTATGCATTAAAGCTACATTATATTGACTTAGACCTATGGCCATCATCATATAACCTAATTGAGAGATGGTACTAAAAGCTATTATTCTTTTTAAATCATTTTGTAATAAACCACAAGTAGCAGCGAAAAAGGCTGTTGTTGATCCTATTACTGTTATTACTAATAAAGCAGTGGGACTAAATTCTAATATTGGAGAACATCTTAATAATAAATATATTCCTGCGGTTACTAGTGTGGCAGCATGAAGTAATGCACTTACTGGTGTTGGAGCTTCCATACTTCCTGGTAACCAAGAATGAAGTGGAATATTAGCACTTTTAGCTAAAGCTCCACCTAATAATAATAAAGCTATAATAGAAATAGCTGTTTCATTCATATAAGGTACTAATGAAAAGATAGAAGCATAATTTAAAGATCCAAATATTGCAAATATGGCCAAAATCCCTATACTCATTAACATATCACCGGTTCTATTCATTGTAAAAGCTAACATTGCTGCTTTATTTGCTTGTATTCTAGTAAAATAAAAATTAATAAGTAAATAAGAAACTACACCAATGGATTCCCAACCAACAAACATTACAAATAAATTAGCTCCTGTGATTAATACTAACATACCTGCAGTAAAGGCTGATAAATAAGAGAAAAATCTTTGATTGTGAGGATCTGAGGATAAATAATCTATAGTATATATATGTATTAATGTGGAACAATATAATACAGCTAAACCTAAAGATACTGTTAATTGATCAAAAAAAAATTCCCAAGATATGGACATTATTTCTGAATCTATCCAACTACCTAATTTAATATTTACAGGAGAACTACATATTCCTACTTCATAAAAAGCAAAGGTCATTAATATAGAAGATAAAATTAAACAACTACAAGCTATAAATTGAGCTCCTGTAACTCCTATTTTTCTACCCATGAAACCTGAAACGATTGAACCTAATAAGGGTAAAATTATTATGGATATATACATTAACTTCTTAATGAAATTGTACCTCTTAAACGATAGTAAGCAACTAAAATACTTAAACCTATAACAGATTCTGCACCAGCAATAGATATTATATATATACTAAAAGTTTGTCCAACATTATCATCAAAACCAAAAGAGCTAATTAATACTAATAGTGTAACAGCTAATAGCATTATTTCTATAGCTATGATCATAAGGATAATATTTTTTCTATTTAGAATAAAACCTAAAATACCTATTAAAAATAAGAATAATGAAAGATTCATAGTTTATAATTTTGTTAATTTCTTTATAGTAACAGTTAATAAATGCAGTTAATTTTTTTAATATTTTTTTATATAAACTAGTAAAATTTAAACTAGTTTACTGTTTAAGAGACAAAAAGATTTAAATTTTAAATTTTGGATGTTGTAACCATTATTTATATTCTTTATACTTCATTTTTTATTAAATTTTAACCTTAAACAAAGAGTAATTTATAATTAATTTTATATAAAATTAATATAATAAAGTATTTCATTTTAGTATGGTGTAGGGGTTGTTTAATATTTTTTATTAAAGGATATATAAATTTTATTGGGTTAAATAATTAAACTAAATATAAAAATAAATGGATTCATTTTTTTAATTATAAATTTGCTCTATTAATTAATATAGTTCAGTTTTTAATTTATATTTTTTCATTTGAGGTTATGATTTCATTAATTAATTAAGCACCACCCCAGAAATATACAGCTACAAATAAGAATAGCCAAACGACATCCACAAAATGCCAATATAATATACTAGCTTCAAATCCTTGATGATGTTGTTTTGTTAATTGATAATTGATAATTCTAATGAATCCTACTAAAATAAATAGTGTTCCTATTATTACATGTAATCCATGAAGTCCAGTAGAAGCAAAAAATGCTGAACCATATACACTATCAGACATTGTAAATCCAGCTTCACAATATTCAAAATATTGTAAGGCAGTAAATATAATAGCTAATATAATAGTTCCTAATACTCCATTGATTGCTGCTTTTCTATTACCTGCTATTAAAGCATGATGACCATATGTAATAAATGCTCCACTAGATAATAATAAAAAAGTATTAAGTAAAGGTATAGCAAAAGGATCTAAAGGTGTAATACCTAAAGGAGGCCAAGAACCACCAATTTCAATAGCAGGAGCTAAACTAGAATGAAAGAAAGCCCAAAATACAGATAAAAAAGCAAAAACTTCACTTACTATAAATAGGACTATCCCTATCATTAATCCATTTTTTACTTGTTTTGTATGATGACCTAGATAAGTTCCTTCTGTTATTATATCTCTAAACCAAAGAGTCATACCTAACACTGTTAAAATAAAACCAATAGTTAAAATAATACCTCCATTATAATATCCATGCATATATAAAACAGCACCAATAGCCATATTTAATAAAGTGAAACTAAGTAAAATTGGCCATGGAGATGGATCAACTAAATGAAATGGAAAATGTTGAAATTTATTTATATTTATTTTCATTTTTATTTTTAATTGTTAAATTTATTTCTAATTTTTATAAATAATTTTGTTTATGATACTGAGGGGAATATATTTAATTATATAATTTAAATATTAATTAAATAAAATTTAATAAAATTTACTCTAGTTGCTTAAGTTTTCAGTTAATAAAATTTAAATAGTTAGCAATATTCTTTTAAAATAAATGAAAATTTTTTTAATTAAAAGTCTCATATTTTTTTAAGGGGGTTATAATTATTTTTATTTTATTCTATTCCTTTTCAAAAATGTAAGATAGAAAATATTATTAATAATAATAGGCAAGAAAAACATATTAAAATTTCAATTATTACATAAATCAAAGTAGAATTTTTATAATAATTTATAATTATTTTAAATTTAGGGTATTTTTTTTCATATTCTCCTTGTTGAATGAAAATATATACAAATAAAAATCCTAATATATTGATGAAACAAAGCATAGCTATTAAGCTTAATAAAAAAACACTAAAAGAAAATTTTGTTAAAATAGAAGAATTTTCATTTATATTTAGATCTAGACAAGATAAGATAAAGGCTAAAGAAAAGGATTTTCTATAATTATTTTGATTTTTTATTTTCATTTTATTTAGCTGAATCCTTTTTATTTTCATTATATTTAGAAGAATCATTTTTATTTTCATTTTCTTTAGTTGAATCATTATTATTTTCATTAACTTTAGTTGATGAATTCTTATCTTTATTGGAACCTCCAGTTATATTTGTATAAGCAATAGTACCTGAAAACAAAATAAAAGATCCAAATATTAGAATATTTATTACAATACTAATATGAATAAAATTTTCAAATTTAATATTTTCAATTATTGGGTAAATATAAATTATTATTTAATTGTGCACAAAAATCTAGTAATAATTCGAAAGAAAATAATGCCAAGATTGAGTTATTTGTTATCATTTTAATTGTTAAATTTATTTCCAATTTTTATAAATAATTTTGTTTATGATACTGAGGGGAATGTATTTAATTATATAATTTAAATATTAATTAAATAAAATTTAATAAAATTTACTCTAGCTGCTTAAGTTTTCAGTTAATAAAAAGAATATAGCTATATTCTTTTTATTATAATTAAAATCCAAAATAAAAAAATTATAGAATTTATTTGTATATTAATTATAAATTAAATAATAATAATACAATAAATATGGAAAGATAATAGGGGATATTTAAATATACAATTATGATATATTTTTGTCACTAAATTTTTTTATATTAATTTATAAATAAAAATTAAGGAATTCTATTTAGAGAGTATTTTAAAATTATTATTATTAATTTCAAAATATGACTATTTGACTATTGAGAAGCTGAATCTATCCATACTAAAAAATCAGGTGAAGATACTGCTTCAATTACTATTGGCATAAATCCATGCCATACCCCACAAATTTCTGAACATTGTCCATAGAAAGTCCCTGCTCTTTCAGCTAAGAAAGACACTTGATTTAATCTACCAGGAACAGCATCTAATTTTAAACCTAAAGAAGGTACAGCATATGAATGAATTACATCTGCTCCAGTAACAATTAATCTAATATGGCAATCTACAGGTATTATTAGTTTATTATCCACATCTAATAATCGGAATTGACCTAATTCTAAGTCAGATTCTGGTATCATATATGAATCAAAATCAATAGATTGTCCACTCTCAGTAATGAAATCTGAATATTCATATGACCAATACCATTGGTGCAATTTCCCTAAGGAAATTTTATATTTCGACTGTACATTAAGCAATATAAATAAAATTATATCACCCACAAGTGACCCAGTCTGTTGCAATAAGTGAAGAAAAAAATAAACCACTTACTGACAGTCTTGTACTATATCCGGTATTTTAAATAAAGTATTTTAACTGTTTTCACTCGCATCGCCAAAGGCAAAAGCCTTTAAGAATCCTGTCGAACTCTTAGAAAGATAAATTATAAATTATCTCTCACGACTATTATATATATGTGTGTGGGTTGAAAGAACTTGATTATGTATTATCAAAACCTAACTTATATAACAAACTAGAATGTATATAAGGTCCAACTATAGTTCTTAATTGAGGAACAGATTGTTTTTTTATATATATAGAATATTGGTCTTTTATCCATATTTTCTGAATTGTTGTTTCTAAATTATATTTAGATTTAATGACATCATTTAAAAGTTCAATTTCTTTAAGTTCAAAACTATTAGTAGCAATTCTAAGACCATATTTAGTCCAACCACCATCATCCATTATCCACACTGATAAGGCTAAGGGTGTTAAATATTCATAAATATTTAGGGGTATTACTTTTCTACCTTTTTTATAAAACTTATGATGTATTCAACTAAAACTTCTAAAGGTAAAAGTATTAAATTCATAACCATAATATATTTTACCTTCTTTAGTTCGAATGGTTCTAGTATATTGTCTAGGCTGAAGATTACTAGTATAACCTCTATTATAGAAAAAATCATATAACCAAAATAAATACTCTTTGTGTTGAATACTTTGTCTGTAACATATTCTTACTCCTTCTCCAGATCTTTTATTTGCATAAGCATCACCTAATATAGATCCTGTAATTACAGATATTATATCTTCATTATGTGGACCTATTCTGTTAATAGCTCTAATATTACTTATGTGATAGTATCTACGTTGAGTAGGAAATAAATTTAAAGAATTATTTTGTTTATATAATATCTGTAGATTGGATGAATATAATCTAAGCTTCATATTAATTATATTTTTATTTATGATAGTTTGATAATACATATTATTTTTTTTACCATTTAAAATGGTATCTTTCATTTTATTTAATATATATAATTTTAGGCCACCTAAAAAGAAACCTACTACTTTAATTGTTAATGTTGGTGAAATTACTTCCTTTACTCCTCTATACAATTTGTTGATAATGTTAGAGAAGAGTTGGACTATATCATCATCCATATCTGGGGTAAATCTTGTGCACAAGAGATTAGGTGGATGTTTCGCGTGTAGTCTCTGAGGATCCTACTCTTGTATTGGATATACAAATTGGTTTCCTGCTGATTGTCTATTACCCTATAAATTAGATTTATTTTATAAGGATATCTCTAGGATTATCACGGTTACTTTTATCTAAATAAATGTACCTAGAAGCATTAAGAGTTTCCAGCATATAGCGAAATTATTCAATTAGCCTTCCAGCTAAATGGGACAAAATTTTGTCTATTTATGGTCATAGCTTATATAGCATTGATTGGTGGAAGTGCAAAATAACAATAGATCAAAATAAGGGAATAGATTTACTGCAATCATAATCATAGGTTTGCCTGCATGTCATTGGATTGTAATAAACAGTCCAAAACGGTAATGAAGATAGCAGCCAACAGATAGCATACCTTAATTGTGAAAATTTCTGTATGAAAATAGAATCCACTAGGAGTCCAATATCCATCATCCATAGCTCAAAAAGCAAGAGATACTGAATTGAGATTTTGTAGTAGATTTGTAATTATAATCTTTGTGTCGCTATTCCCATTAAGACTAATTTGATAAAACATTTTGTGCTATGGTATCAGAGGTGGATAACTACGAGTCATTAATTTAATTAAATGATGATATCTACTTTACGTAGTCCAGAATTAATTATAGGAAATTGACCACAATAGGGACTAAATGTAAGATATATGTGCCAGATATATTCAAATCGCTTAATAGTTTGAGTAAATACAAAATACGGTGTTAAAGAGGTTCGCGTATAATATATCGAACCATTTCATAACAGATGCCCTACTAGTTGTGAGAGGATCTCAAATTTTAATACTGTTATATCCTGTGAATGCTTATTGAGTTTAATATTGTTATTTGCACCTGTAACACCAAATGGTACTACTGAAGTAGATCGAGTGACAATCTTACTTAAGGGTGTAGTTGTCAAGGCTGTTAGAGCTAGATCATGTTATAGACCAAGGTTATCCATTAAATATAATAATCTGAATGAAGGGAAAGCAATAGCAATTAAGATTAAAGCTGGAGTTATTGTCCATATTAATTCTAGTACTGTTCCATGTGTTAGATATTTATAAGCTATAGGATTTTTGTTATAGTGATAGTTATATATTATTGAGAAAAGAACCCAGAAAACTGATAAACTAATAACAACTAAATAGAATCCTACTGTATTATGTAATGTCACTAGACCTGTAAAACCTGGAGCAGCACTATCTTGAAAGCCTATTTGCCAAGGTTGTGAAACATCATTAAATATAGTATTAAAATTTGAAAACAATGGTGTCATTTTTTATTGGTTTTATCTGTCTTAATTTACTATTTTGCCTAATTTTGTGGAATCAATTATTATTATGTTATCACACAGAGCTTTAAATTTTAATATCCATAAATTTTAGGGTTCAAATAGTATTATAAAAATGAAGATAAGAAATATTCTACCACGGGGCCCCTAGTGATATTATTCCATTTGAATTTTAGCATTAAATTGGGACTAAATTTAATTGAATTTTAATTAAAGATTAAGTCATTTTGCTTTACAAATTAGAGCTAAATTAAAGGCCTTGTGAATATAACTCACATTTTCTAACTTTATATTTTATTATAATTTAAATATAAATACTAAATAATTTTATTAATTTTTTTTAATTAAAATTTAAACTAATTGAGTTAGTTATATGGCATCTTAAGATGGATCTTTGTGGTAAGATTCTTATATCACTTATAATTAAAGGATTAATTTTTATTAATTTAATTTAATTAGCAATATAATCTAAGGAGTAAAGGATTTGAACCTTCATAAATTTCACAATACACAAAGTGAAATGATTAATTTAATTATTTTATTCCATTCTGTAATTTCCATTTATCCAAATCACCTTTTATTTTTTTGTTTTATATATTGAAAAATATTCTCTTCTCTACAATAATAACAGTATATTTAATTAAATTAAATCTTTATTTTTTTAAATTATTAGTTATATAAACCCTATTTATTTAATAATATAAAGAATAAATAGGGGTTAATAGATAAAATTTAGTGTAAAAAAATATTTTATTTTATATATTTATAATAATAAATAATTTTTTTAATATATATATATTTTGTAAATTTTATTGTATTATAATTTCATAAAATTTAGGTAAATATAAAGGGGTTAATATTTGTGTTACTATATATTTATTTGCTTAAATTAAGCCAATTAATATATTTTATAAAACAATAAAATAAAAAGGTATGAACAAGGTTATTAGTATTGTTTAATCTTAAATTTATAAAAATTTAATATCTTTAATAAATTAGAGAATAAAAAATTAATCTTTGTTAAAATGTTCAGTAGTTGTGGCTATATCTATTAAAGTATTTTCACTTATTCCTATTAATGGTACAATTATTAAAAACCAAGCAAAATAAAATGCAGTTGAAATTTGCCCTATTTCTAAATATGGTGTTTCAGGATGTTGAGAACCAATCCACATTAAAATAATAAAATCAACAACAAAAAACCAGAAAGCTAATTTCATAGCTGGTCTAAATTGATTTCCTCTTACTCTTGAAATATCTACTAAAGGTAGTAATAATAAGATAAATAAGGATCCAAACATGGCTATTACTCCTAATAATTTATTTGGTATTGATCTTAAAATAGCATAAAAAGGTAAAAGATACCATTCTGGAACAATAGAAGCGGGAGTAACCATAGGATCGGCTGGAATATAATTATCGGAATGACCTAATAAATTAGGATAGAAAAAAACAATAATAGATAAAATTAAGAAAAATGCAAAAATAGTCACTAAATCTTTAAAAATAAAATAAGGATGCATTGCTATTCTATCTCCGTTTGAAGTGACTCCATTTGGATTATTGGATCCATGTTCATGTAGAGCTATTAAATGGGCTACTGCTAAAGCTGCTAATACAAATGGTAATAAATAATGTAAAGAAAAGAATCTATTTAAAGTGGCATTTGATACTGAAAATCCACCCCAAATTAATTCTACTATATCGTGTCCAAATATTGGAATAGCTGATAATAGATTAGTAATTACAGTTGCCTTAATCTTACAAATAAAATAATTCAATAAATTTTATCATTTTTTAATGTTATGATTCAAGTAGCTCAAATTTTATGTATTTTAAAAAAAACTAATTGACTATTTTGATTTTATAGTATTTATTTATTGATGCTTTTAATTTTATTTCCCTGTACTTTATTACCTAATAAGGAATTATATAAAGCCTTGAACATTACAATTTATATCTAATAATTTAGTAAAAGATTAAATTTTGTAATGAAGATTTCGACTGTACATTAAGCAGCATTTCAGCCACCCATCAGTGATCCAGTCTGTCGCGATGTTATACACCACCGACGGTCTATAAACAAAAGCTATTCATTTAACCGTTTTCACTGATATCGCCAGAGATATTTTTATCTCTAAAATCATAATAAAGATTTTCTATTATATAATAACTATTTCTCTGTGTAAATTGCATAGTAAAATAATAGGACTATACTTGATTTAAATTAATAACCATTTAATTTATATCTCATAGAAGGAACCATATATGGTTTTACTAATTTAGATAAAAGAATCATAGATTTTTTAGGAAAATAAATAATATATTGCCCTGGTACACCAGCAGATTGAGGATTAGATAATAAATTAAATTTTTCATTTAATATTTTACATAAAAATTCAATCTCTTGAAAAGTAAAACAATTAGTACTAATTTTTAGTCCTGCTGAGGCTATTCCACCATCATCTTGAATCCAAATTGCTAAAGCTAATGGAGTTAAATAATCATTTATATTTAAAGGTACTATTTTTACTCCATTTTTATAAAACAATTCTCTAATCCAATCTAAACTAGTGAAAGTAAAAGTTTTAAATCTGTAGAAATATCTTATTTTTCCATTTTTTCCTAATCTTCTATTAATTTTAGGTTTAATATTTGAACAATAACCTCTTTCTGATAAAAATTTATGTAACCATATTAAATATTCCATATTTGATTCTTCTTGTTGAAATATGAATCTAGTACCTTCTCCATGTTTTTCTCCATAACTATCACCAAGCATTGAACCAATAATTAGTGATAAAATATCTTGATTATGGGGACCTATCTTTTTAACAGCTTTAGTTTTAGGCTTAAATATATGGTTTATATTAGATAAAATTAATAAATCATTATTATTAGTTATTAATTCAAGCATTTTGGGCACAAATACACCCCATAAAGACATTTGACCATAAGGTAAAACATACTAACTTACTTATTAGTAACTAATAAATATTACATAAAAAGCTAGAATAACTTTGAATTCGTATATTCTATTAATTAAATAAATTTAACTAAAAGTTTCGACTGTGCATTAAGCAGCATTTCAGCCACCCATCAGTGACCCAGTCTGTCGCGATCTTATAGATGACCGACGATCTCTGATATTTATTTCATTTTTTATAGTAGATTTTACTTTTCTATCTAATTAAAGACAAAATAAAAATCCTTTGATCGTTTTCACTAATGTTGCCAAAGAAATTATAAAATCTCTTCAATAACCCTGTCAGATTATTCCACTTTAATTTTATTTTCTTCTAAAAGTTGCATAAAATTTTAAACTTGTGGGACTATACTCTAAATTCAAAATTTATTTATATTTTACAATCCAACGTCTTTTTAATAAATTTTTTTCTGTTTTTAAAGCTCTTATTATTGTTTTTTGGTCACATCTTATAGATATTGCTGTTTCTACTATACTAGTATATTCTCCATATACAGTATTATCTAGATTATATAATATAATGGCTTTAGATTTTTTTTTCATATTTAATTTACCTTGTTCTGAATAATTTAAATTTTCTCTAATTTTTGCTTTATCACTTAATTTTTTTATAGTTTCTAAGGATAAATTTTTTCCTTTGTTTAAATTTCCTATTCGTTCTCGGCATTCTTGGCTATAATTACTTTTCATTTTTATACGACTTATCTCAGTATGTTTATAACCAAAATTTGAACCAGCTTCAGTTAATATATTATAATTAGGTAATAAAGATTTTAAATAAAAATCTTCTAAATCTAATAAATTTTTATTATTTTTTTTATTTACGATTTCAGGAAATAATTCTAATATTATAAACGCAAAATTATCTAATTTGTATTTTCTAATTGCTAATTTAATAATTTTACTTCCTCGAAAATAAACTAAATGATTAGAAAATCTGGCATATAATCTATCTGTAACAGCTGAACCTATATAATAATCTAAAGTTATTTTATTTAATATTAAATATATACCACTAAGATTTTTAGTTTCTGTTTGTATTTTTTGTCTTGTAGATTCTAATTGTAATTCTTCATAACATTTTATAGCATTTAAATTTTTTTCTATTAAAAAATCAGTTAGTGTTTTTGAATTTTCATCATTATTAAATCGAGTGAAAGTAGAATAATATCTTATATTTTCTTTATAGAGCCTTTTTGTTATATTTATATAATTTAAACCTAATCTACTTATATTTGTATTTATATCTTTATTTTTTATGACTTTATTGTTAAATTGATAAATTTTTAATTTAGACCATATTGGGCTATGAGTATAACCCAGAAAAGCTATAGCCATCATAAGTATTAAAATGATAACACCTATAGACCACACTAAAACTCTAGGTGTTTTATATGAACTATAATATAATCCTCTACCTACATGCATATAAACAAAGATAAAGAAGAAGGATGCTACATTAGCATGTGTATATCTTATTATCCATCCATTATTAACATCTCTCATAATATGTTCTACACTATTAAAGGCAAAATCTACATTAGGTGTATAATGCATAGCTAAGAATGCTCCAGTTAATATTTGTATTATTAAACATACAGCTAATAAAGAACCAAAATTCCATAAATAAGAAATATTAGCAGGTTGAGGAGAATCTACTACATAAGAATTAAGTAATCTAAGCAATATATGACTTTTTAATATTCTCATTTTTTGGTTTTATTTATTTAATTTTATTTAATTTATTTTTATTATTTTTTATATTTTTAATTATAAGAGAAAATAAAGACAAATGAATTAAATAGGCTAATTTAAAGCCAAGATAATAAATATCATAAGGTTAAAAAGTTAATAAGTTTATATATTTTAATCTGTATTAAATTTAAATTTTTTATATAATATTAATATAAGCAAATTTAAGAAATAAAATTTTAGTTTAATAAAAGTTATTTCCTTATAAAAATATTTTTACTAGCCATTAAATTTATAAAAAAGGAAATAAATATATAAAATAAATTTCATTATTTGATTCTTAATGACTAAATTTAAATATTTTGACACTATAACAATAATTATTTTTAATTTAAGCCCAAGAAGATTTGAACTTCTACAGATTCCTCATCAAGAAATAATTCTACCTTTAAATTATAGGCTTGTTTAATAATAATTTAAATGTACCTCATTTCTGTAAAACTTAACTTCTTTTAATTAATCTTACACAAAAGGTATCTTCAGTATTTAAAATTTTTAGTCATTATTTGTTTTTATTTCGTTATTTTAATAATTATATTAATAGTATTATTATTTCAATTTTAAATTTAATATCCCTTAAAATTTTATTTATTACTAAAATTGAAAGTGGTAAATAAACAATGTTACTATAATAATTAAAGAATATGATAATAAAGATAGATATAATATTTATACTTTAACTAATAATCATTTATTAGATCATAAAACTATATTAAAGGAAATCTTTCAATTATTAATGAATAATGTAGATTTTATCAAATTTGGCTATAATAAAATCATAATAGCTAGACCCGTTATGAATAGTAATTCAACTTATTCATTTCATCATAATATATTAATTAATAATGATACAACCTTTGAAGAATATTATGATTCTATTAAAGATATTATTAATAACCATAGTGATATGGGATCAGATTTTAATGATATTATCATTCCCACCTTTGAAATCTTAGTTTGGAATGTTGATAATTTAAAAAATAAACATATAACTTATAAACGTGATGTTAGATATCCTAACACTAAATTTGGAGTTATAAAAACCCACACAAGAGGCTATCACACTATAAATAGAAATATGAATAATAAAAATATTAATTGTATAATGCCAATAACAGTTAATATTATGCCTGAACCTGATATCTTAGCAGCTATGGATATTGAAACCATAGAATTTTATGGAAAACAAATTCCGGTGGCTATTTCACTAGTATCAGACAATATTAAAATTTTATTTATTATATCTAAAACCATTAATAATTTAACAATTAATAGTGAAATAGATAAATTATGGAGGGAATTCTTTACCTATTTAATAGAACATAAATCTCTATTTAAAACAATCTTTGTCCATAATTTAGGTTCCTTTGACGGTTATTTTAATTATAAATATTTATCAAGATTCTTTAACCCTAATCAAATTTGTACAATTATGGATGAAGATAATAAATTTATTTGTATGAGTCTAAATTTAGAGGATAGAAGAATAAATTGGAAGGATTCTTATAGAATATTTCCAGTATCATTAGAGTATTTATCTAAAATATTTAGTGTTAAAGGTAAGATATCTAAATATAATCTTGAATTTAATACTTTAAATTTATTCCTTAATGAAGAATGAATAAATTTATTTAAAGAATATAGTCTACAAGATTCAATAGCTTTATACAAAAGTTTATTAGAAGCTCAAAAATTATATATTTCTAAATATAAAATAGATATTACTACAATATTATCTACTTCTACTCTATCATTAAAAATATTTAGAGGTCATTTTCTAGAAATTGATATACCTGTTTTAAATTCTAGTACTTATGATTTAATTAGACATAGTTATTTTGGAGGTGCTACTGATTATTATAAATCTTATATAACTAAAGCTTACTATTATGATGTTAATTCATTATATCCATTTAATATGTTGAAACCAATGCCTCATAAATTTTTAAAATATCATAAAGATATGAGTTCTATAAATTTAAACGATTTCTTTGGATTCGCATTATGTGAACTGACTACCCCTAAAAATATATTGAAACCTTTAGTCCATTATAAATATAACGGTAAAACAATATTTCCAACAGGAAGCTTTATAGGAGTCTATTTTAGTGAAGAATTAAAAGCTGTAGATAATAGTAGCAAAATAGCTTTTTTAATTTTATATCTCACTAATTTTAACTAATACAAATCTAAATATTTTAATTTTTTATAGCAAATAGATAAAGGAATTAAATAATATAGTTCTTTAAATTTAGAGGGGTTAAATTAATATATTTTTAAATTTATTAAAAATTAATAAGGTGAAATATCAAAAGCCACTAAAATACTTGGTACTAATATAATAAAGGCCACAGCAACAGGTAAAAGATTCAACCAACATAAATCAATTAACTGATCATATCTTAATCTAGGTAAAGTAGCTCTAAACCATACAAAGAAAAAACAGAAAATACAAGTTTTTAAACCTAAAATGATAGCTTGAAGATTTAATAAAGAATCATTTACAAATAATTCTGGAATATTATAACCACCAAGGAATAAAATTGAAGTTAAACAACTGAATAATACAATAGAAGAATATTCACCAAGGAAGAAAAATACAAAAGGAACAGAAGAATGTTCAGTGAAAAACCCAGCAACTAGTTCAGATTCCATAATATTTATATATTATACTATATTATTAATTTGACATATAAAATATTTTTCTAATAAAATTTTACCTGATTTTAAATATCTACCAATAGTACTTTTATTCAGATTAAGAAATTTAGCCATTTCAACTTGATTAGTAAAAATTTTTAATAAATTATTATCGCTATCATATAAACCTAAAGATACTTTACTCTTAGCTAAAGATATCTTTATTTTAGTTTCAATAGAATGAGCTCTACCAAACATTGGGTTTAGTTTACCAGGTTTACTGAATTTAGATAAAGCAAAGATATCTTGCTTTTTACCATACATTGGGTGTCTAGTTTTATGTTTATATCTTAGCTTCATCTTTTTGATTGCTTCAATAGTATGTTTATAACCTAATAAGGAATTTGCTTCTTTTTTATAATTATAAAGATTTTCGAATGGAAAATTTTTTATAACTTCTGTTTCAATATCTGTTAATATTACTGAAGGATCTATATGCCAATAATAAATATAAATATTAAAATTTTCCATTCCATATTTAGCAATACTTCGTTGTAAGATAGTATTAGATTATCTTCCTTTCAATTGAACCATTAATAATTTATATAAAACTTTACTAGAACCAATATATTGTTTTATTTTTCTAGATTTTAAAATATTTACAATACCATAAACTTCTCCTACTCTATGAAGATCAGATCTAAATTTATTAAGTGAGGATAAATTTTTATAAATTTTAACTGGTAAAATTCCACTCATATTTAACTGATAAGACAATAAAGATAAAATTACTGCCCACTGGCCTTGTAATTCAAATTGCTCAGTAATAAGGTAAAATATAAAGGTAAATAATACAAGAATGATATATATAAATATATTCAATTAATTTTAGTTTTTCAACTAAAGATGGACTATATCTTATTAAATTTTAGTATTTAATGTTTGCGTGTAGTCTCTGAGGATCCTACTTAATTTATTTAATTTGGCTAAATATATAAATCGTTAGTTTCCTGCTGATTGTCCAATCTTTAAGTTTGTTACTATAACATTGAGTACTTAAAGCTCTAAGGAGGTTCCAGCATATAGCAAACTTTATAGAGACCAAATCTATTTTATAGTTGCTTAGCCTCTTGTAAATCAAAAGGTGTTCTTGAAGTTTCAGCTAAAATAGCTATGAAATAAAATATAAATACAGGTAATAATGGAACAATAAACCAAATAGCTTGTTGACTTTCTATTATGGTTGTGAAATTTAATGATCCAGTTAATAAAATTATAATAAGTATTGCAGAACTTAATATTAATTCATAAGAGATCATAGCTGCAGTAGATCTAAGTGAACCTAAAAAAGCATATTTGGAATTAGCTGACCAACCGGCTAATAATATTCCATATACACCTAAAGAGGATAATGCAAATGTGTATAAAATACCTAATGAAAAATCAGATAAAGCCAACCCTTGTCCAAAAGGTATAATACCCCAACCTAATAAACTAAATACTAAAGTAGAAACTGGTGCTAAATAAAATAACACTTTGTTAGATTGTGAGGGTATTACTGTCTCCTTAAGTATTAATTTTAAAGCATCAGCAAAAGGTTGTAATACTCCATAATAACCTACTGTATTCATGGTATCAAATTTATCTTACAAATAAATATCTAATTATCTTCCCTTATTCATACCTATTTTAATATCCTTAATTTTTTGTAAACCTGAAAAAGTTAAGGGGTCCTTAGTTCTTATTAATTCTTATACTATTTTGAAATCTATATAGTCTTGAAGCTTTACTCCAATTATTTTATAATTATCGAAAAATGGAATTATTTTAAGGGAAAGGTCTTCATGTTTAACAACAGTGTAATCTATCCAAGTAGAATTTTTGTTTATGTAACCACAATTAAAATAATCTATAAAATTTTTCATTAATTCATTATCTCTTTTTTGTTGAGTAATTTTAAATAATAAGGAAACTTGAACTCCTAATTTAGATTTTGTTGAATTTTTAATTCTAACATGAAAACACCCTTCTCCACTAGTAAATCCTGAGAACCAATTAGGGTCCATTATTTTTTGATTTTTAACGGCAACTACAGGTTTTTCTATTGTACTAATCTTTGGAAAATTTGTTTTTAATTCTTCAGATAAACCTAAATTTAAAGACCCTTTAATTGCTACTATTTTGTGTAAACCTTTTAATGTTAAATGTTCTTTAAGGTTCATTAGGTTTATTATTTGTTTAAACAAAATAAAATCTGCTGCTTTTTGAGTTAATAATGTATACTTATCAAAATGAGGTATTATTTTATAAGTTAAATCCTTTAAAGAACCTACTCGAGAATGAACACTGTTTTTTTTTTAATTTTGAGGAGATATGAATCCTACACCGCCAAAATAAGATTTTATTAATTCTAATATTTGTGTGTCTTTTTTATGAAGACCTATTGAAAATCTTGTTTTAACTGTTCAATTAGTTTTATTTTTTGGTTCCTTTAAAATTATAATTATAAAAGATGCCTCAGCATCGGAAAAACCAGTTAAAAAATAAGGATTTAAATTAGTTATAGCTAAAGTAGATTTAGAGTTAGAATAATAAGAATAATACTTTTTATTATTTATTTGATTAGAAGGGATTTTGAATTGATAACGACTTTCGCCGCCCATTAGAGTACATCTTAAGCTTCTAGCCTTTTTTAAGCTAAAAACCAACTACCGTCTACTCGTTGCTCTTTTACAGAAATTATATTTGGCTTTGAGTATTGAATTTCTGATTTAGATCCGCGATAGCCCATTTCGTTTTCACTCATACTATAGCTTATTACCATACAAGGCTGATTAAGCCCTCCACTTATAGCCTTTCGACTATAGCTTGGTACTACAGTCTTTAGGGTGTCCCCGGAGTTTGATAGTTTAACCCATAATAGTGTTTTCCCATAACACTTAACAGGTCCTACTCTTCTTTGGTGAGCTGCTAATTGTTTTCTTTCTATTATAGTCATAAAAGCTACAGCTAGAAGAACAGGTAATATTACACATAATACATCAATTAAATTAATAAATACACTTATAATATTTAGTATAAAATTATTTGTTATCATTTGTATTTTTATTTTATTATATTTATCATTAAATTTATTATTTTTTTTGGGGGTTACAAATATTAATGAGATCACTGTAATCTAAATATTTAAAATACAGCCAAGATATAAAATCAAGTTACTATTCTATAAAGAATTAAAAACAATAAAATAATTAAACTAGATTAGTATTTATTTGTATTCATTTTTTTTTTATATTTATTTTAGTTCCCTTTTAGATTTTCTTTTTTAATATTTATTTGGAGGAATAAAGGAATTCTTAAAATATTTATCCTAATCTTTGCAGGTTAAATCTGTAATATTCTGCTCTTTACCTTACCATTTATTATCTTTTTTTTTATAATTTATTAACCTTTGGCTGAATTCTGTTTTTTTTTAATATTTATTTTTTATAAAAGATTTGGTTAAATTAAATTTGTTTATTCTTTAAATTAATTAGCAAACAGATAAAAATTATTAAATAATATAAAGATTGAGATATTAAGATCATGGTTGTAAAAGGTCTGGATTTAAAATTATAAACCTAAAAGGAAGATATCTCATATATTTATATAATATAAGGCTGTATTAGAGCTAATTAAATGGATTATTATTTTAATACCAGAATTCCTTTATCTTTTACTTATATTGAAATTAAATTCAAATTTAAAAAAGGGGTTAAAAAAAATAAATTAATAACCCACAAATAAATATTTAAACTTTGTGACTAATGACTAAATTTAAATATTTTGACACTATAACAATAATTATTTTTAATTTAAGCCCAAGAAGATTTGAACTTCTATATATTCCTCATCAAGAAATAATTCTACCCATGAAATTATAGACTTTTATAATTAATGATATTTACCTCATTTCTGTAAAACTTAACTTCTTTTAATTAATCTTACACAAAAGGTATCTTCAGTATTTAAAATTTAATAATTCTTTGATAAATTTATCAAAATAAAATCATTAAAATTTATAAATAGAGCAAATTTATGATTCATTCTCATTCTTGACCCTAAATCAATAATATCTTAGTTAGCCAATTAATAAAATTTTAAATTCACTTGAAAATGATATACCAAAAATAGAGTATATCCTACATAAAAAAATAAGTTTCAATTATATTAGTCTAATTAAAATCTGGATAAAATTTCTCATAATTATATAGTTTTATATGGTTAAATAATATGAGATAAAAAAATTATATTATTTAAAAATTAGATTTACTAACAAATTTATCCTAATTAAAATAATAATTTAAAATAATAATTTCTATTTAAAAATGGATAATTATTATGAAAATATTAAGTGTTATAAGTATTCTAGCTTTTTATTTAGATTACCCCTTTTATTTTTGGGTTGTTTAGATTTAGGGCTTATTTTTTATAATTTTTCAATTTGGGGATTAGAGAGTATCTGATATAATATTGTGTTATTTATATCTTAAATTATAAAAACTAAAAAGAATCCCTTTAATATAATAATAAAATTGAAACTATATTATAAAAATCTATATTATATAAATATCTCTCCTGATCTAAAATTAAAGCTTTAAACAGTGAAATAAGATCTTATAAACTATATATTTTTTCAATAATTTAAATATTTTTAAATTTAATTATGGATTTAAACTATTGTTTAGATTTAAATAGTTAATTTACCATATTAAAAAATTTGACATTTCCCTTTTAGTTACATTTGGAATATATTTTAATAATATCACCAAATAATTTCTTTATCTATATATTTATAACTAATTTTAATTATTATCTTGATTAATGATTAATTTAACACCAATTAATTAGACTCAGCATAATTGGATAAATATTTATACTAAAAATAACCATCAAAGGATACTAAATTTAAATAGGTTTTAAATTCATTTTTATTCTAAATTCAAAGAATTATCCAAATAAATTAAGAAATAACCATTAATATTTTAAAAGTTTACACTTAAAACCTATGATAGTAATTATATTTTTGTATTTTTGTATTTATTTGTAGTTATATAAGGTATCGATCCTTATCAGATTTGAACTGATCCTAGCTCCGTGAAGGGGAGCGGTACAAACCACTATACTAAAGGACCTAATTATTATTAAAATTTTTTTTTTTTATTTTTTAAAGAAGATAAAAACTATACAAGGGGTTAGATAATTAATTTTTTTTTAGCGAAATCAGGAGTTGAACCTAAACTAACAGTTCATGAGACTGTTGTGCTACCAATTACACTATCTCACTTCTTTTAATTTTATTATTATAATTTTTAATAACTTAAATTTTTATTTATTATATTATAGCTATACTATAGCTAATTATTTTATTTATTTATATTAACTATTTAGTTAGAAGAGATTTTATTCTTATCACTCAATTATGAAAGAAAAGGGTGGGGATAATCATTATATCATAATAGTTTAGAAAATAATGATATAGCCTGAATCCCATAAAATAAAATTATTAATTTAAATATGTTAAACACTATCTTTGAAACATAAATACGAACAAAGAGACTTGAACTCTTAAGGGATACACCCACTTCTGCTTAAGAGAAGATTGTTTACCAATTTCAACATATTCGTTATTTTATTATTTTCCTTCTTTTATTTTATTAAGCAGCAAAATTATTTTATACTTCTTCTTCTTTTAAAAAATTTATTAATAATAAATAATAATAAATAATAATAATAATTTTTTTTTGGTACTGCCATACAACTATTCTTTTTTATAATAAATTGATTTAATTAAAATTAAAAAGAATATAATTTCAAGGTCTTAAGAGGATTTGAACCTCTGTAAAAAGTATTAACAGTACCTCGCTTAAACCACTCAGCCATAAAACCTTTATATTTAAATATAAATTAAAACCAATAGAAGCCAACAATTAAATTAAAAGAGCTAAAAATAATTTAATTAAACACGGTAGGTGCGACTCGAACGCACAATATCTCTCCTACCCAAAAGGAGCGACTGGCCATTTTGTCATCCACCGTAAATATTCTTAAACTATATTTAGATAATTTAGCTTTATTAAATTTAATTAATTATTTAATACTTATATCTCTTTTAGTTTATAATTTTATAATTTTATAATTTTATAATTTTATAATTTTATAATTTTATAATTTTATAATTTTATAATTTTATAATTTTCTTTTTAGAATAAATAAATATTTTTACTCAACCATAGATTTCAAAATAGAAAATAGATAAATTAAATTCAAATTATTAAAATATCTATTATATACAAATAATTATAAATAAAATATAAATACGGGCACTGTGAGATTCGAACTCACGACTTTTGTGAAGTACTCGTTTTCAAGACGAGCGCCATAAACCAGACTCGACCAAATGCCCTTTAATAAATTTATTTTAGATTTTATATTTAAAATATTGAAAATAATAAAATTTTTTGTCTTTTATACTTATTAATTTTATAATATTTTTTAATTGATAAGACCTAAGGGAGTTGAACCCTTATAATATCCATTATGAGCGAACTGCATTAACCATTATGCTAAAGTCTTTTTTTTTAATAATATTAAATTAATTTACATAAAAAAGAGATAAAGTATAATTCTCTTCAATTTCAAATTATTGATTATTTAAAATTTCATTTTATAGTTTAATTCATCCTCCCTGTTACTTAAATATTTAATTTAAAGATAAATGCATATCAAATATTTACCTTAAATTAAATAAACAGAGGCTATTTAGTTTATTTTTATTTTTAGGACTATGACACCTTTTATAATTCCATAACCCAGATACCTAATAATAAGATTATAATATTTAAATAAGATCAGACACAAACCATCAACAATGCAGAGAGATTTTATTTTTATATTACTAGACTATTATTTTCCATTAAATTTTTGTTTGAGCAGTAAAGGAATCGAACCTTTTACGGTTATTAACCAATTCTTTTACAGAGAATCACCATTACCAATCGGATCACCTGCCCTTATTTTATATCTATTTTAATTCTCTTTTAAATATATTTATTTTAAATAAAATTATAAATTTAAATGATTTTAATAAATAGATATAATCAGATTTTCCTTGAAAACACCTGGACTTGAACCAGGACTTTCCCCTTAAAAGGGGGACACTCAAACCACTCGAGTTCTGTTTCCTACTTCTTTAATAAATATTAATATATTTTATAAATAAATATTTAAATAAATAATAATATTTGAATTAAGAAATTAACTGAGTTGACCAGACTCGAACTGATATAAACCATTACCAAAAAATGGTGTTTTTCCAAATTAAACTACAACTCACAAAAAATGATATTTTATATTATTTATATCTTAAACTATTTTTTTTAATTTTAAAAATAATTTTTAGTTAAATTTGAATAATTATAATTAATCATTTTTTTTATGCCGAAAACTGGAATTGAACCAATATTTAAATCTTACAAGGAATTTGTTTTACCAATTAAACTATATCGGCCATTATTTTTTTAATTTAAACAAAGAAAAATACTGAAGTGAGTGTTATCAACAGTATTTTTTTTTCTTTTTTAAAATACACAAATAATATTTCCCCCAAATTTTTAACTAGATATGGTGAGAATCACTTAAATATAATTTTTTTAATATAATATATCTGGACTATTGCAAATTATTAGATAAAGGTAGTCTAACATATTAAGGTAAGCTATGATCCTTTTATTATATGCTATTCTCCTATTATAATCACCTCTGTTTATTAATTTCTTATATATATTTATATAAATTAATCTACTATATATTAGACTATATAAAATTTTTATTTTTTATTATTTATTTTTGTTTTTCAGTAAGGGATATATTATTTATTTTTATTTTTATTTTTATTAGAATTTTATTTACATTTACAGGTTTAATTTTTTTGTTTCGCCTCAGGAGAGAATTGAACTCCCATCTCAATTTCTTCAGAATCGCGCTTTGACCACTAAGCAACTGAGGCTTATTTTTTCTTAGATAAGGTTTAATTTCATTTATGTTTAGTATCATTTCTTATATTTTTTAAATCTAATGGATAAATGACTATCCCTCACACCTAATTAGAATAGACTATAAAGATTATAAAAAAAAATAAATATAGGCAAAAATTAAATTTAGAACTAAAAAATAAAAATAGTAGCAGAATAAAAATAAAATCTCTCTTTTCTTTATAAATATTTATTGTTTAATTGTTTATAAAATATAAAAAAAATGAAAATATATTTGTTAAATATTAATTAATAGGTACACAGCTCAATATAGTTTCACTGAATAATAATTATGAATTATTTTATTAAGCTGGGATTACCGATAAAGATAAATTAATAAATCTTGTATCTTATATTTCTAATAAAAAATCCTGATTATTTAATTTATTATTAAAATTTTATTAGAAATTAAAGAATAGAGTCTACAAATAGATGGTATATGCAAATAAAAATTAGATTGGAGAAAGATAGATTTGAACTATCATATTTGTAATGCAAATACAACTGATTACCATTATCAGATTCCCCCTTATTAAAAATTTTATTTCATATATAAAAATAAAAACACAACATATAATAAAAAATAGTAACAACCTATAACATCAAGTTTTTTTATAAATTAGTACTGCTAAACTGAATATTTTACAATACGTTCATTTGCAGCCTATCTAGAAATGTTCTATTTCTTAATTAATTATTAATTATTACCTTGTATTACAGACTCTAATAGAATATATAAAGACAAGATATAATCATTTTTTTAGTATCTAGGGGTTAGATTCTTGCTTTATAGACATTCAGCATTTATCTATTATGTTTGTGGCCACCCAACTATGCATTCCGATTTTGTGACCTTTAAAAAACACAAATTAAATTTTGTATTAAAAAAAGGATTTTCCCCATTTTTCTTTACTTTTGCCTTCAAGATATTTTGAGTCCCTTACAAAAAAGTACAAACAATTGGTACACTAGAGAAACACAGCCTATTGATCCTTTCGTACTAGAAGGTCTGCCCCTTTTTACTAATGATTCCTCCAGAAGATAGGGACCATACTGACTCACGTCGTATTAAACCCAACTCACGTACCCTTTTAATCGGCGAACAGCCGAACCCTTCCAAGCTTTTTCCCCCGGAGGATAGGATGAGTCGACATCGAGGTGCCAATCAGCCGAGACAATGTGTACTCTCGTCGGCTATCAGCCTGTTATCCCTAGCGTAACTTTTATTAATTGATCCCCGTCTATTCCATTCTATAGCGAGGGGTCACTATGCCCTACTTACGTATCTGTGTGACTTTTAGGTCTTTCAGTTAAGCATGCTTACCGCCATTATACTCTGCGCAACCCTTCATAGGTTGATTGATCTCCATTCAATATCTAGCTATACCTTTTAAAAAAATTTTTATTATTGTTTTTAGTCAAACTCTTGACCCTTTCCCGCTCAAACAATGAACATTTATTTATTTATTTTCACTGATCTAACATATATTTCATTTGTTTTTAAATTTTATATTTTTTAAATTTTGAGAAATATAGAAAGGGATCACTAACCTTCATGAAGCCCTTAGATTAAATTAATAAAATAAGGTGAAGAATATATAAATATTCCGTATATAAGGTAAGCTAAAGAGAAAGTTTTTATTTTGTTTGTTAATTAATTAATTTGGCTACTAAATCTCTTATTATAAATTTAAATTTAAGTTGTTGACTAATAATTTAATAATTTACAATAAAAAATATTGGTAGTTAATATTTAATAATTATTACTTATCTCTTTTGAATTAAATTTTAATATTAAACAACAGAGAATAAGTTATCTGTTTTCAATTTAAAAAATAATCCTTAATTAAATTATTTAATAAATAATAGATAATTTAGGTTATAATAACCTAAAGATAAATATTTGGATGTACTTTGCTACTCTATTAAAGACGACCGCCCCAGTCAAACTGCCAATTAGTCAACTCTCCCTTTTATTTTTAATGTTAAGGTAAACATAAACCCAACTTTAATTTTAAGGTTTCCAGTATTTGTCTATCGACTTGCCTATTTTCTATTAACTAAAGTTGTTCTAGATCCATGTGATAACTAACTACAGTAAAGCTGCATAGGGTCTGTTGAGGCTTAGTTATGTATTACTACAAATAACTTCCTCTAAGAACTGTACGTGCGACTTTCACCGCATACAGCTCAAGCATTTATTAATCATCAAGGGCTATTTAATTTAAATCTTTGAATCTCGTTTAGAATTCATTTGTTCTTTAATCTCGTTCATTAGCTTTAATCCTTCTGGAGTCTTATGTGCTCCAGTATTCTTTAGATCCACTATTTTTTTCCAGTCTTCATAATCCAATGATTTTCTAGTTAATAAAGGATATTTATCTAAAAATTTTATAATTTTATCAGTATCTCTAAATATAAATCTGTTTACGGATCTAGATTTTTTACATTCTGATAAATCAGATATATTATATTTAGGTTTTAAATATCCACCGTTAAAGAATTTCTTTATTGCAAATAAAACTGCAATTTCATGACTATTTTGAGCTATTTCTAAAGAAGAATCTACTCCTAAATATGTAGTATTCCTACTTTTCTTTTCAGAAATATAATTATAGAACATACCTTCCCCATCTATAAAAGCTTGTACCCAATAATCAGGTAATCTATAAGTTATTTCGTTTTGGTTATTTAAACCTAAAGATATCTTACAAAAATCATATTTATCTTCAAACCTTCTCATTTTATTCATTTTAGAGTTTATCTGTCTAATCTTATTTAACCTTTGTTCAAGGCTAGATAAATGCTCTTTATTATACATAATTAAAGCTATTTCTTTTCAGTCTTTAAAATTAAGATGTTTAGAAGTTAAGCAAGGGTAAAATTCAAAATGTGGTATAATTTTTTCTATTATATTAGATAAAGATGTTACATGATATTTTTTAGTTTTTGTGTCTCTATTATCTATTACTACACTACCACACTCACAAAATTCTTTAAGTTCGTGAAGTATTCCTTCAGAGTGGCTTTTTTGTGTTATTTTAAACTCTAGTTTCACTCTGATTCTTGTGTTATCAAGATTATTTGTATCACTAGTTAAAATTGAACAAAAAAAGCCACCTTCACCATCAGTTATACCTGTAACTTGCCAAGGGTTTAATTTGGCATTTAATCTTGGTTTAGTAAAATCTAAAATCATATTATTTTTCATTGTTAGTTTAAGTTTTTTCATTATGTTTAACGTTAGCAGCTGTTTTACATAGGAGCCACTTAGCTTAAAAAAGATTAAATTTAGCCCCAGTATTAGATTTAATTTAAATTAAAATAAACACTAATTCAAAGTCAGCATCCTTTAAGATTGGTTAATAATAACCTATTCTTATCATTACAATAAGACTTTAGCTTTTTTGAATTTCCTTTACCCACTAACGGTTATTCAATTTCACAATAGAATCTCCAATTATTTATTAAATGATTGGTCGTTATTGGGCTTACCTAGTTTTTATATTTACACATTTAGGATATCCTTAGAACTTCACTATATGCTAGTAACTATTATGACCCATGAAGAAAATTACGGGAAAATTTTCTACTTATTACTAACACTTCAAACATGAATTCACATTATATTGTTCATAGATATCTAGCTCTAATTTCACAGGCTTCATGCTTTAAATTTACTTCTAACGCATGCTGTTTGAGCTCAAATAATGGATTATTAGGCAGATTCACACCGCATTGTAAATATAAACTTATCTAGTCGCAATTTTCTACCAAGGTTTTAAATTTCCCGTCCCCCTGGAGGTAACGCGCATCTGCACGCGTAATTCAATTTCACTGAGCAAGTTGTAGAGACAGTGAGGCCATCGTTACATTATTGATACCGGACCACATTTAATGGCCAACTGATTTTGCTACCTTAGGATCCTCATAGTTAAGACCGCTATTAACCAGATTTTCGATAAGTCACAGTTCCCCATGACCGCTCTTATATTAATGGCATCGGGCAAATTTCACACAGTATACTATCATATTAATGATTGCACTGTGTTGTGTTTTTAGTAAACAGTCGGGGCCTCCGATTCTGTGCCACCACCTTATATCAATTGTTAACAATCCGGACTATTATTTTGTAATGATATTTGTGGTACCTCTTGTCGTCAAACTTATGAGGTGTTCTTGCCGAGTTCCTTAACAACTTTTAGCTCTACGCCTTAGTATTCTCTACCTACAAACCTGTGTCGGTGTAAGGTACGGTAGTTTTATCAATTATATTTAAAAATTGGAGTTAATATTTGAAATAAATATCTCCTCTTAACAAGTAGAAGATTAGATAAACTATCTTAGTTTTGTTTTATTTTTAACTTTAAAATTTATTAAACCCTATTTAAATTTTAATAAATTAATTAAAATGACATTTAAAATTAATTATAATTTAACTAAATAAAGTTATATCTCTAGTTAAGTTAATATAACTTATAAAAAAATAATAAATATAAACTAAACAAAATAAAAAGATATCCTTCTTCTATTTTTGATCGTGAAAAACAAAAAAAATAGATAAATGTCAATAATTAGTCCCAAATAAAAATAACTCCAAATTTTAAATTTGAGCTTAAGATACCGGATAGTATTTTTCTCTCTATCTATTTAAACTAATTTGATTATTTTTCCTAATGAGAAATTCTCTTTTCTCTAATAAATTAAAGATCTAGGAATTAATTAACTAATATATTCAAAATAGGGAGGGTCAAAATCTATATTTATCTTTACAATAACTAGATTTTAATTTATTATAAATAATAAATCTTTCAACTATAGAAATTACAAATCCATTCAAATTCTCAGCATCTAGTGTATTAATTGAGAAACAATCCTTAATTTGTAATATTTATAAAGAAAAGAACCCAATTTATTCACAAATCATGACTATACCCTAATTTTATTTAGTTATCTAAAATTTAGACAAGGATATATGTGATTTCATCCAGTATAGATTTCTTAGAATAATATTAGCACTACAAGATCTAACCTATATAAATACAGGTACAGATATTTGCAGAAATTTTAAAATAATCTTTAACTTTTTTAAAAATTTAATTTATTAACACTAAAATTTGTATGCATATTTAGCCAATTTAATAAATATAAAATTAAGTAATAATTTAATATATAATAACATATTTATATACTTTATATAAGACCAAATATACAAATATAAACACTATTAGATTGATCATTTATTAAATTAAAGGAAATTAATGATAATAGTTTATCTAAATTTATCTCAAAGAAGATGATTCTAATGGATAATAGAAATATCCTATTAACTAATTAACTAACACAAATCTAAACACTATTAGTGGATTATATTTATGAAATATGAGGTATAAATTTAATAAAAATTATTATATAAAAAAGTGTCCTAAATACCTTAGTCTCACAACATCATAAAGGTATTTCATTTAAAAATAAACACAGTAAAGTATTTAAATTTGACAATTATTACTTATAATATTAATTTCTTGGTCCTTTTATTAAAATAAATGGACTTTCTATTATATACTCATCAGCCAAAACTTTGGTTTTGGTCCTTAGAGGCCGCATTCAAACAAAACGGATTAACCTTTCCAATTTGCAACCCTTTTGTATTCGGCGAGAAGTATTATAACTTCTTTTTACGTTACTCATGTCAGCATTCTCTCTTCAGTAACCTAAGAAACAATGAAACACTGTTTTATAATTAGTTTGACTGAATGTTCTACTACCTAGATTAAGAATAAAATAAAAAAGATATTAAAGATAATATAATTTTTTTTTAATTATTCAAAACCAACACGATATCGGTTGATTGTTTAAGACCCGTTAAATTTTCGGTGCTACTATCTAGACTGCTGATGCGTTGTTACATACGATCATTAAAAGTAGCGACTACCAGGCTCACTTCACAGCTGTATACGATATTGCTACATCCTTAATTTCACTTAACAATCATTTGGGACCTTGATCAGTGTTCTCGGCTGTTTCCGTCTTGACTACCCAACTTAGCATGAGTAGTCTGAATATCTACCATCAATTTATGTAATTCCGAGATTCGCTTCCAAAGGTAAGATTTTCGAGGTCCCCACAACCTAAACGCCTAAAAGATTGAAGTGACAAATAATAAAAATAAAAATTATAAATTTATAATTAGTTCACAACCCTTAAACTTGTTGGGAATTGCCTTGCTGTACCTACATAAATTTTGTGTAGACATCATACTTAAATATGTTTCGGTAGAAAACCAGCTAGCACCAGGTCAGATTGGCATTTCACCGCTTACCAAGACTCATCGGAGAATTATGCAACATTCACCCGTTCGATCCATTATAATCTGGTCTTAGTAAGATCACCTGGCTTCGGGTCTAATAGAAGTAACTTATCCATCACTATTTTTATAATATTAGGAAATTATTAATAATTAATATTTATAATTTAATATATTATTATAGTCCAGTCGCTTTCGCTAGGGCTTTTAACCTTGCTACTCCTATTAACTTGCTGACCCATTATGCAAAAGGTACGCCGTCATTCATTAATCTTATTTTTTAAGTAGAATTTCGACTGCTTATAGAGTGACTAATTCATGATCTATTTCATCGATTCATTAATAACAGAAATTTTCTTAATCCCTGTTATTAAATCACTGTTTGTATACCACTCGCTTTTCAAACTTTTCCTTTACAGTACTTTTTCACTATCGCTAAATTTATAATACTTAGCCTTAGAGGATGGTTCCCCTATATTCCGACAAGTTTTCTCTCATCGTACTTTTTTTTTTAGAATAAAAATTAGACACCATAAAATTCTAAATTTAGATTAAATTAATATAACTTAACAAATTAATTAATTATTTCTAGTTTAGTTTATTATAGTATACTAAATTATTCTTTTATAATTAAATTATAAATCTACAGGACTTATAGTATTTGACCTTCTTTAGAGCAAAGATTTTGATTTTTATGAAACCAAATTTGTGCTAACTAATACATTTTTTAAATTAAATGATTTCTATTGAAATTTCAATAAATTCATTCTTTAATAAAGATGTTTAAGTTATTCAATTTATAATTTAATTTAGGCTAATCCGATTTCACTCACCATTACTTTCGAAGTCTCGGTTGATTTCCTTTCCTTTCCCTAATAAAATGTTTTACTTCAGGAAGTCGTTTATTAAACAAGGTTTACCTTAGGATCACTTAATTTTCATATCAGAAAATAAATTAATATTTCTTGAAGTGTTTGGTGTTTAACCTCCTTTTTTATAAATTTGCCTTAGTTTTCCTTAATAACCCCTTTAAAATACTTTTTTATATATATTATATATATATTTAAATTTTTGATGTTATAACAATATTGTCATCGATACTTTTAATTTTAATTTTTATTTTTTACTATCTTTTTTTTTTCATATTCTTTTTTTATATTTATTAATTAAAATAAATCTAATTTAAAATTAGAAATTTAATTTTTTATTTTAAAAGCTGATTTAAAGATATTATTTATTTTTGATTTTTTTATATATAAATAATTATTTTTGTAACTTTAAGCTGAAAAAAGGAATTGAACCTTCTTTTTACCGTCATGAGTGGTATGTTTTAACCATTTAAACTACTTCAGCTGTTAAATCAATATAATATATAACTATTTTTCTAATAGTAGATATAGTAGATATGATTAAATATAACACCTTTTAAATATATTTTGCATTTTTATTTAATATATTTGATTAAAAATTTTATAAATTAATTATATAGTGTTATCAGCTGGATTACTAATTAACATTTAAATTTCATCATATTTTAATAATCTGAAGATAATATTAAAAATAATATTGCTGTGGCTAGTGTAGTAACTGCTTATTCTAGAATACATTTGATTGATTATAAATTAATGGTTGGGGTTGCTTATACTGATTAAAATTTTATAACTAAAAACTACCTGATCATTTGGTTGGAGAAGACTTAGGCTTGATGAAAGATATTATTAAAGGAGCATATCTAATTGAATAAGCCTATTTCTTATGAATTAAACAATACGGCTATTATTATAAATATCTGGATGTTGTAACTGAATCAATTAAAATGAAAAGTCATTCAGTATTTGCAGGGGTTCCTAGAGATTGTTTAACCTTTAATGAAATAATAAAAATCTTTAATGTTGAGACAATAATTAAACAAAGTCCTAATAGATTCTTCAACTCCTTAAAATCTTTAGAAATAACCATTAAATCTATAAAAATTATTATTAAAAAAACTAAATTTATTAAAAATCAAATTTATACACTTCAATTTATTACAAATATAAGATCTTATATTTATGATACAAATAATCAAATAATAAATACTAAACCTTTTATAATTATGGATTTAAAAAAGAAATTAAATTTGTATAATAATTATTTTTAGTTAAATATTTTATTATTTAAAGAGTTAGGTTTATTATTTAAAGAGTTAGATTTATTTATCTATAGGACTAATTTTGTAAAATAAACTAATATATTTAATATAAAAAATATAATTTATATATTAATACTAGTTCACTGAATTTTATCTAAATATTAATAAGTTAGGATATAGGAGTTATATTTTAATAACTTTCTTTTTTTTAATAATAAATAAAAATAAACATACATAAGTGTTAGATATTTTATTTATTCTATAAATTAATTTAAATAAATTAAAAATAGTTATAAAAGTTAAAATTTTCTATTCAAAATTTTTCCACAAAATTATTTTTGTTCTTAAGATATATCCTTAATTAACCTAGAACCTTCACTCAATTTTTTTTAATTAAATTAAAGAAATTACAGTTTTAGATATCTTAACTCTTCTTTTAAAACTAAAATAAAATTATAAATTTAGTTCTTGTAAAGAATTTTTAACAGTTTACACCCCATTGAAAATTCTAAAGATAATAAATATTAAAACCAAAAATAAAATTATTAAGGGTAAAATCAGAGATTTGAACTCTGAACATCGTCGCCACAAAACGTCATTTTGCCAATTAAACTAATCTTACCTCTTTTAATAAACTAAATTTAATAGATGTAGTTGATATTTTTCATTCTTATATTTAATATATGATCCTATATTTATAAATTTCTAAATTAATAAATAATATTTTATTAACAAAATTAAAAATCCTTAATTGTAATTATATAGACTATAATTAGTTAAATTTACTATTTTAATTTACCTTGTACATATGCCAATTTAAATTTTAAGATAATTCTTAATTAGAGGAAATTAAAAAAATAATATATTATTTTTAATATTATAGCAAAAATTATTAGATATAATAACTATTTTTATCTACCTTATCTGATAAATTTAATTTATTTTTATAATAAATTAAATAATAAAAGGAGAGTATGTTAGGTGGGGAGGGTAAAGCCTATTCAGAATACTCTTTTTTAATATCCTTATGGGATATAATTAATTATATCTTATTTATAGCCTCTATCTATATTTAAGAGAGATAGGATAGAGGATTTTATAATTTAATAAGCTAATTTATTATGTAATTTTTTTAAGATTATAGAAAATAATTAATTAATTAGCACAAATAAATTAATAAAAATATTTTTATTATAAATAGCCACCCTTATTAAATTATATTAAATCTCTTTTTAAAATTATTAGAAGGTTCAGTTTTATCTATTATGAAAGATAAATATAATGGTTATAGACTTTATTTGCATATTTTTTATATTTTTGATATTATCTTCTTATTAAATATTTTAATTTAAGTGATAATATTTTACCAATTATTTTATTAATGAGGATAAATTAATTGATATTAAATTTAAATTTGGGAATAATTATATTTTGTATTTTTGAGATCCTTATTTATTATTACCAACTTCTTTAGATAAAAGAGCTAAAATTTTAATGTAGAAAATAAAGGAATTTATCCTATTTTGTTTGTGAATGATAACAAAAATAAATTATATAGATAATCTACCAGTTTTTGAATCATTTGTAAAATTTAAATATAAAGATTATATTGAATATTGTCAATCATATAAAGATAAAAATGTAAATTAAAAAAATGAAGCCATTAAATATTGTAATCAAGATGTTATTAAACTATAGCATATTATTAGTAAATTCAATGATATTATTTTTGATGAATTTAGATTAGATCTTCTAAATCTCCTACTCTCCCTTCTTTATGTTTAGAATATTTAAATATCAAATTTTAGCTAATTCTAAAATACATTTAATAACAGGAAAAATATTTATTTTTATTAAAGAAAGCTATACAGGAGGAATTGTAGAGATATATACATCTTAGTGTGAAAATAGTTATAATTATGAAATAAATTCTTAATAATCTACAAAAATGAAATATTGTAAAAGGCCAATGACACTTTTAATTATCATCACAATATTTTAATAACCAATGATACACCTTTTCAAGTTTATTATAATAAAATAAAAGATATTATTAATACACATTATGAAGATGGTTATAGAGTTGATAAAGTGCCTAAATTTAAAATATCAGTGTGGAATATGGATCATTTAGCTAATAAAAAAATTAAATTAAATAAACCTTTAGTTAAAAATAAAATTTTAGGTGTTAGAGGTTATCATACTAATATGATTAATCCTTTAAAAAATGATATCATTGTTTGTGGCAGTTGTTTAAGTGCTATGGATATTGAAACCATTAAATTTAATGGTGATCAAACTCCAATCGCTATTTCATTAGCTTATGGGAATAATCAAACTAAATTATTTTTAATTGAGTGACCTAAAAATGTAAATTATATATCTATGGAAATGGCAGTTAAGAATTTATGGTTGGATGTTTTCGATTTTATTCAAATAAACCATTATAATTTTAAAACCATATTTACACATAATTTAGGTTCATTTGATGGTTATTATATTTATAAAGCTTTATCTAATATTGTAGATCCAACACAGGTAAGTACAATAATTGATCCTGAAAATGATTTTATTAGAATTGTTTGAAAAAATGGCAAAGGTGAAATAGTTTTAAAAGATTCTATGAGAGTTTTCCCTGTTAGTTTACAAGATTTATGTGAATTGTTCGGTGTTAAAGGAAAATTATCTAAATATAATATTGAATTTAATGATTTAAGTTTATTCTTTAACAAGGAATTATTAAATCAATTTAAAGAATATAGTATACAAGATTATTTAGCTTTATATGAAACTTTAAAAACAGCTCAACAAATTTATCTAAGAGATTATAATGTTGACATTACCTCTATACTATCTACTAGTAGTTTATCTCTTAAAATATTTAGACAAATATTTTTAGATACAGATATTCCTGTACTTAAAGGTACTGAAGATAGCTTTATTAGAAGAGGTTATTTTGGTGGCCACACTGATTATTATAAATCTTATATAACTAAAGGTAAATATTATGATATTAATTCTCTATATCCTAAAGCGATGTGTCAACCAATGCCTCATAAAATCATTAAGAAATATAATGACATGTCACATATAAAATTAAATGACTTCTTTGGTTTTGCATTAGCTGAAATAACTACCCCTAAAAATATATTGAAACCTTTACTTCCCTATAAACATGAAGGTAAAACCATTTATCCCACAGGAAGTTTTATAGGAGTATATTTTAGTGAAGAATTAAAAAAAATTCAATCTAAAGGTTATCAAATGAAACTTATTAAAGGTTATGAATTTTCTAAAATATCATTATTTGATAAATATGTGGAACATTTTTATAATAAAAAGAAAACTGCTAAAGGTGCTTCAAGATTTATTGCTAAAATGCATTTAAATCAATTATATGGTGTCTTTGGTAGAAAACAAGAGACATTAGAAACTATTAATATTTATAATAAAGATTTAATAAAATATTTAACTACTAGAATTGTTAAAGCTGTTATTCATATTAATGAAGATATCTCCACTATATTAATGTTATCTAATATTAACTCTGATATTCTTAATGAATTAAATAGTTCTTTAGATACAAACCTTTATAATCACCGTAGTGAAGTGAAAAGTAATGTGGCATTAGCTGCTGCAGTGTCTGCTTATGGAAGAATTCATATGATTGATTATATCCTTAATAATGAAGTTGCTTATATTGATACTGATTCAGTGTTTACAACACATCTGTTAGATGAAAGTTTAATAGGTAAAGATTTAGGATTGATGAAAGATGAACTTGAAGGTAATATAATTGAAGAAGCCTATTTTTTAGGAATTAAACAATATGGATATCATTATAATGATTCAGTAAGTCAATCAAATATTATGAAATCAGTATTTGCAGGTGTACCTAGAGATTGTTTAAATTTCAAAGAAGTGACATCAATCTTTGAAGGTGAAATAATCACTAAAAATGTACCTTCTAGATTCTATAAATGTTTGAAAGATTTAAATATTAGTATTAAAGATATTAAAATAGATATTAGTAAAAATAATGATAAAATTTTGTTAAATAATGATTACATACCTATGAATATATATAATTTAAATCATGAACTTGATAATCGAAGCTTCTTTCTAAAATTGAAAAATAGATTTATTCTGTTGATAAAACGATATTTTAAATAACCCCTACCTGAATATTTATGAGCAATCAGAATTGAACTGATAACTTTGCCTTGGCAAAGACAATATTTTACCGTTAAAATATACCCATCATATTATTTTAGTATTTTATTCTTATATTTTTAATAAACCTTCCAACTTGTGATGTGGACCATCTTTATTAGTGTTGTATCACAATTTGTTTTGGGGTATCATTATAAATATCCAACTTTATGGTAGGATACCTTTATAATAAAAAGATATATAGTAGAAACCCTGTAATTCATGGGTTAATTAGACACCCCCCATAAATAACCCCTTTATATGTCTACACTCGATCACTATACCTCATTTTACCTGTACTACCCCTACTCCCTTTCTATCATTAAAAAATATTTATAGAGATTCTTATTTCTAATATTCTTAATTCTTCATAACCATCAATATAAATATTCTTCAGATCATTTTAATAAAATAAATACAAAAAAAATGATATTTTATTAAATTATCATTTTATCTATCCATTACTCTCTTAAATATAGATAGACCAGAGAAATAAGATAAAATTAATTATCTTTCTATCTCTCATAAGGTTGTGTTAAAAAAGAGTGTTATGATAGGGTATACTCCTAATTTATGGATATTTTGTAATTTTATATAATTAATTTATAAATTAATAATGAAGACTAATGAAAAATTGATTTAAAAAATAAATCTTTATATCTATAAAAAAAAGTATATAATATATTACAATAGTCTTAAATATGTTGTCCTATTTCCTATCTTATATAGTTTACTATTAATTAATTAATTAATTAAAGGGGTTAAATTATTTTTATTATAGATATCTTTATGCAAGTGTGGTATTAACTCCATTTAAATATAAATTTAAACTAATATATTTTGAAACTGATAGTACCAATATTTTCAAGGCTATATAATTAATAGTAAATTAAACTGAACTAGGTAAATATACACTAGGATTAAAAATAAAGGATTTTGTATTATTGGTTCTAAATTTTAGTCATTAAATAAAATTAATAAATTTAATTGTTAAATATTCTTATTATTTATTTTATAGTATTTAATTAGATATTTTAAATTTTAATCTAATGTAGTTCAATGGCATCTTTTAAATAAGAACAAACTAATAAAGTGAAAACAAAAGCTTGGATAAGAGAAACTGCAATTTCTAAACCAATAAGAGCTAAAAATATTATGAAAGGAATTAAAGTTACTAGAGCTATAATTAAGCTACCTGAAAACAATTTATATAAATAAGTAGATAAGATTTTTAGTAAAGTATGACCAGCTACAATATTAGCAAATAATCGAACACCTAATGAAACTGATCTAGCTAAATAGGAAACTAATTCAATTAATACTAATAAAGGTACTAAAGCTAATGGAGTTCCTACTGGAATAAAATAAGAGAAAAATTTAATACCATGTATTGATAAAGCTAAAATAGTTACACCAATAAAGATAGTAAAACTTAAACCTAAACAAACTACACCACTAGATGTCACTGCAAATGAATAAGGAACATTAGATATTAAATTACCAATTAATATAAAGAAAAATAAAGAATAAATGAAAGGTAAATATATTTCATTATGTAAACCTATTTGTTCTCTAACTATCGTATTTAAACTTGCAAAACTTGATTCTAATGAAATGGACCATTTATTTGGTATTATTTTTGAATCATTATTCCCATATAGATGAAATCCTAATACTATTATGAATATAAAACAAGTATATAAAGCTAAATTAGTAAAATTTATACTTAAATATCCTAATATTGGGGCATTCATACCTATTAAACTAGATACTTCAAATTGACTTAAAGGTGATAAAACAAAAAATTGTGACATTAACTAAATAAATTTATTATGACTTTTCTTTTGTTTAAGCTGTATAGTTTATTATTATAAATTTAATATAATATAATAATGGCTTATACAATTTAAATTTGTTGACTACTTTTTTTTACCCACAGTTATTTTAATTCTTTTAATATTTAATTAAATTGGTAATATTTTATAACTATATACAATATATGAAGGATTTAAATTTTAATAATCTTGATCTCTAGTATACCTCTTTTCAATGAATATTTATAATAATTCCTTAATTTATTATAGTTTTATATTTGTAATTAAGAGCTACTTCTATTTTGTTTAATATCAATTTTAAATTTGATTTATATTTATAGGTTAAAATTGAGGGTAAGAGAATTTATCTAATAATTTTATTTAAACAAAGAATTCTTTGCTGAGGAAATAATTACAAGAAAGAATAAAATATTATCTAATTTATAATAAAAATATCACAAAATTTAAGGGTTAAGAGATTTGTAATAACTCTTAAAATTTTTATATAAGAACAAAGAGGCAAAATCATTACAAACCTAAATTATTTAAATATCTGTCATATTTTTTTTAAGGGGTTATAATTATTTTTTATTTATATTGTTTTAGTTTATTTTTAGAAGAGATCATTTTTTATATAATCAATATAACTGAACTCTTAAATTATATTTATAGGGTTAATTAATAAATTTTTATATATATTATTTATTATTTTTGTAGATGAATATTTGCTATTTGTTTTTCTTATCCTTTTTCATTTGTTTTTGACGATTTACCTTCTGAATAATTATTATTATATTTTATTTGTCAATATCTAAAGACTTTATAAAATTATCCACTAAAGATCTAGTTACAACTACTATTACAACAATTCCTATTATTTAACCTAAATCAGATATACTTTTTTTAGCTACATACTATTTAATTAGTATTTTTTTATATTCCTATTTAATTTATTTGGGTAGATTTTTTTTCTTGTTTCATTATAGGGGATTAATCTTTTTTTTAAAGTTAAATAATCTAAAATAAATAAACAACCATAGATAGCATAACTAGAAGAACAACTAAAAACAAATAAACAGAATAATATGAAATATATCCAAAGAATATTACTATCTTTCCAAAAGCTAAAAATTTTAGTTAATATATAATGAGTATATTTTCCTAAAGGTAAAGATTTCATTTTAGATAAAATAATTTCACTATCAATTACAAATCTAATAGTAAAAGCAAATATCAAGACACTAATTAAATATAACATAAATATATTAAGTGTTAAATTATAAGTTAATATAGTAGTCATATCATTTAATAATTGAGTTTGTGATATACCCACATCATTAGATTCTAATGGACTATTAATAATAGAATTTTTTATTTTTTCTATTATAGTTGAATTATCTTGACCAAAGATTTCTGAAATTGTACTATCAGAGCTTTTTTCTATATACACCACTATTTTAGATTTGCTATTATCATTTGAAGAGATTAAATTAATTTTTTCTTCAAATATACTAATAAAATCTCCTTTAAATTTAGGAATTATAATCTGTTTATTTAAAAGTGAGTCCATATTTAATTGAGATAGTTCAACCCCATTACTTTGATTTATATCACTACTAATATTAACATCTTTAATATGAATACTAAAACTATTATCAGAATTTTTATGTCCTGACATTATACCTATAATTACACCTGCTGTAGTACTTCTCAATTGAAAATAGACACTAGTCATAGATCCAGAACCTGCTACTAGTTCCATTTTTCCGAAAAGACTTATAGGATGTTTAGTTACAAAAGCAGCAGCCAATCTAGAACCAACAACAAATGCACTTGCTGCTCCAAAATGTATAAATATCTTATCTATATAATCACCACTAATTTTAACAGTGGTATCATCTAAATGACAATTCACAATTGTGCTACTATCTAAATAAACGGTATTAATGGAGTATACTACCATTAAATATATCACCAAAAAATGAAATAAAAATTTATTAAACCAACTTAAATCCTTTAAGTTATTTCACAACAAAACCTTCAAAGATGAACCAAAGAAGCCTAATAATATGAAATTTAATATTAAATAATTTAATATTAAACTTAGAATGCTTATAGATATAAAAGATAAAATCATTTTATTTATTTATTTCTTTTTTTTGTGGTTAAGAATTTTGCTTATGATACTGAGGGGAATATATTTAATAATATAAATTTTAAATTATATAATTAAATAAAATTTAATAAAATTTACTCTAGTTGCTTAAGTTTTCAGTTAATAAAATTTAAATAGTTAGCAATATTCTTTTAAAATAAATGAAAATTTTCTTTTAAGCTTAATTATTTTAATAACAAAATATAAAATAAAGGAGTTATGAAAAAAAAATGGATGGAATAAAATATCCATACTATGATCATCAATACAAGAAATCTACAATAAAAAAATATTTTTAATTACGAGCTCTTCCAGATTCGAACTGGGACCACCCTAATTGACAATTAGGTACTCTACCAATTAAGCTAAGGGCCCTTTAATTATATAATTTAAATATTATAAATTAAATATTATTAATAATTGAAATTTTAATAAGTAAAATCAATGAATAATTTCAAGAATATCTAATTTTTAAATTAAAAATAGAATTAAATTGATATTAGAAAAAGAGTCATTTTATTAATTTAGTCAGCTAAATTAATTATATTCTAAAATTAAAGATAAGGAGTACAAGATAATCACAAATATATTTTGTAATATTATTGTATTGAATTATTATTTATAACTTCAATTAAAATAAAAGATACTCTTTTATATTTATAGTATTAAACAGATATAGAGACAATGCTTATTAATATTTTTAGTGTAGATGACTATAATTATTACAACAAAAATATTTTGTTTAAAATTTAATTATATTAAAATTTAATTTTTTAATAAGATACTTTTAATAATAATTTAAAATATTTACCTAAAAATATTCTTGAAATAAATCCTCAGTTAGAAAATATTTCATTAATTATAAATTCACCTAAATTTTATGGAGGATTAAGGGGGTTAATCCTAATTTGCATTTTTATTAATAGTTTCAAAATTAGTTAAAGCTATAGCTCCAGAACCAATTTCTAGAATAAATCCTATAGTTAAAACAATGAAGAATATAATTGCTATAGAGAAACCAAAAAAGGATACTTGATAAAGAGTAACCGCAATAGGGAATAATAATAAAATTTCAAGATCAAAAATTAAAAATAACATAGCTACAATATAGAAATGAATTTGAAATGTTGATCTAGTTTGTCCATATACTGGACTAAATCCACATTCATAAGCAGAAACTTTAGATTCATCAGGTTTATGGGGTGATAATAAAATATTTAAAGCTAGTAAAATAATAGCTAATAAAGGAACAAAAATAAATAAAAAAAATAAATTATTCATTAAAAATTAAATAAAGATAAAGATAGTAATTGTGTACTATTTAAGATTAAAGAAGGTTTTAAAATAAACAATAATATTGATAAAGTTAAACTAGAAATTAAAAAACTATGGAAATTTGTTAACAATATTTCAGTATTTTCTGGTCCATTTAATTCTGTATTATTATTAGAATTTTCTATAAAAAAACTATTTTTTTCTTCTACTATAGAATTATCTGTTTCAGTATGAAGAACTTTTATTATTTTTAAATAATATGAAGCACTTACTACACTAACTAATATGGCTATGATAGATATAAAATAATATCCATTTTGAACTGCAGAATATAACACAAATTGTTTAGAAAAGAAACCAATTAAAGGAGGTATACCTGCCATAGAAAATAAACAAATAGATAAACTTAAACTTAATAAAGGATTTAAAATAAATTGACCTTTTAGTTCTGAAATATATTTTATATCTGTTATTTTGTTTGGATTTATTATTTGATTTATTTTTTTATTTTTATTTGATTTATTAATTACATAACTTAAAGCTATTATTATTAAAAAAACATTCAAATTAGTTATTGAATATTGAATTATATAAAATAATAATGAATCTATAGATTGTTCAGTATTTATAGCTAAAGCTAATAATATAAATCCAATATGAGATATGGTACTATAAGCTAATAATCTTTTTATTTGTGTTTGAGCTAATCCTACTACTGTACCAATTATTAAAGAGAATAATGAACTTATTAATAATAAATTTTTTAATAAATATATACTATTTTCTCCACTTAAGATATTTACTGGAGATAATAAATTAATTTTATCTATTAAAGGAATTGTATTTGTTTGGCTTGTTATTGAACTTATTGAATTTAATATTTCTGCATATCCATTTGTATTTATAATTAAAGAATTTAAACCACCAATAAACCCTATTTGTGTATGTAATTCTAATAATAAAATTAATATAGCTATTTTTGGCATAATAGTTAACCATATTGTCACTATTGTTGGTGTATCATTATATACATCTGGAGCCCAATTATGTAAAGGTGCAGCTGCTATTTTAAATAAAAATCCAACAATAATAATTATTAAACCTAAACTTAATCCTTGTATTATATAATTAATTTCTGATACAGATATTAAACTATATATTGATTCAAAATTAGTTAAACCTGTAAAAGCATAAATTAATCCAGCTCCTAATAATATTAAACAAGAAGATAGACCACCTAATAAAAAGTATTTTAAACCTGCTGAAGTAGATGATTCTGAGTCTCTATATAAAGTGGATAAGATATATAAACCAAAAGATTGTAATTCTATACTTAAATACATGGAAACTAAATCTGAACTAGAGATTAATAAGGATGAACCTAAAGTACTAAATAAAACAATTAATGAATAATCTGTGGAATAATTTATACTATCTTGTCTTATATTTATATTTTGTTTTTCTATGACTAATAGAGGCCAAGCTATTAATATTAAGGATCCTATTATTAATAAAAAGATTTCTATTAATTGAGATATTTGTGTAATATGAAATAATCCACTATATATACCTATACCTGATCCAATTGACTGAATATAAAGAGAATTAAAAGATAAAACTCCTGCGTAAATGAATATTATAGCTGATATTCTTGTAAAATAAATTGATGATAATTGATTATTAAGTGATGGTAGAGCCTTAGCCACTATTAAAATTAATATTGAAATAAAAATCATATCTTAGCCTCTTTTATTTATTTTTATTAACTATAATTAATAATTAGGATAAATTTGATAATATAGGATATATAGAATAAATTGTTAAAGAGCTAAAATTTATTAAAATAGAATATTTGTTCTATTGTTTTTAATGGGTATTTATTACAATTAAGAATATTAATTTTAAAGGGTTAATTTTTTTAATATGAAGAAGAATTTAGTCTAGTACACAAAATATATTTAAATTAATAAATTTATTTAGATATAAAAATATTTAAATAATAGTTAACCTAAAATTAAAAAGATGCAATGATTATAAAAACACAGAGAGAGATATCCAATATTTTCTTCTAATTTTATTGTGAATATAAATATTTATATTATTTTAGATATTAATATTCTATATTAATTTATAAATAATATTGAACAAAATTAACCAATAATTTTAGTAAAACAATATATAATTATTTGTTTTGTGTATTAAATTTATTTATTTATTTTCTGACTAAAATATTATATTATTCAAAATATTTCTTTAATGGTTATGATTTTAGGGTTTATTAATTTTACTCTATTAATTTGTCTTATAAAATCTAGTTAAATTACAAAAGAATAAATAGATAAATCCCTATAGAAAATTTTATATTAATGAATATTTATTTAAAAGGAGATTAAATATATTATATTTAAATAAGTAGCTAAATTAAATTTAATATAAAATAATAAATATAATTTAATATATATAATAATTTCTAAATTAATCATAAATGATTAATTTAGATACCCTCAATATCTCATTTATATTATAGAGTCAGTCTTGTACAAGAAGCATCTATAAAAGCTTCCTTTAAGCAGAGATAGTTCTTTTAAAATTAGAGCAAAATAAAAATAATATTATCATCATGCCTCAATTAATACCATTTTTTTTCTTTAATCAATTATTATTTGCATTTATCATTTTATTTTCTATAATTTATATATTTTCTAAATATATTTTACCTTTATTTACATTTCAACAAGTTATTAGAACATATATTACTAAATTAAGTAAAAAAATTTAATCCCCTCTTTCTAATTGAAAAGATATAATATATTATTGTGATATTTTAATACTAAAAATATATAAGAATATAAGAATAAACTAGTAATAATATTATTTAATCTCAAGAATTTTATTTAAGTCATACCCTTACACTATTTATAATATATATTTAAATTAATAAATTTAGTCAAGAATCTTTATTAAAAAAAAAAATAAAAAAAAAATTTTTAAATACAATAAAAAGTATAAATAAATAACTCTCTTTAAAGAAAGAAAATAAAAACCAAAAATAGGAAAGATATAAAAAAAGAGTGTAGTATTAATTGGCTAGTATGGCGATCTCCAAAATCACTGGTAGGTGTTCGAATCACCTCACTCTTGTCATATAAAAATAATAAATAAATAATAAAATATACACTAAATTAATAAAATATTGAGAGTATAAAAATTTTAAGTTTATTAACAATTTAACTAAAGCAGAGTACCCTTTTTTTATATTTACCCATTTTTTATTATTAAAATAAAAGATTTAATCTAAACAAATTAATTCTACTATTCTTTATTTAATTATTTTAGTGAATAGTCATTATTAAATTATAAAAAAATAAATTAGACTCTTATTTAGTAATAATCCATATCCCCTATTTTTATATTTATTATTAAAAAAAAATATTTAACGAGTATGCCGAAATTGGTAGCCGGGTGGGTTTTAGGTGCTCATGATTTTAATTGTAAGAGTTCAAGTCTCTTTACTCGTAACTTTTTCTAATAATAATTTATTAAAAAAAAAAAGGAATTAAAAAATATTTTACCTTTAATAAAATATTTCTTTCTACTATGATCCTATTTATCTTCAGGAAGATTCAGATTATAAATTATAACTAATATCTAAACTATTTAATTATAGGAGTTTAACAAAGATTTAATATCCAGAGAATTTAATTAATATATTAAAGACTATATAGTTAAGATTTCTATTTTCTTATATAAAAAAATATTTTTGATTTGAATAAATAAATAAAATAACAAATAATAAAGGGAAAAAGTGATAAAATTAAGGTACTCTATACTATAAAATTTAGAATATAGTGAAATATTTTATATTTTAAATATTAGAATATTTAAAGTTTATATAAATTCTCTTAGTTCAATAGGTTAGAACTGCATTCTTCTAAAGTGTTAATTTTGGTTCGAGTCCAAAAGAGAATAAAATTTTATAACTAAATTAGTTTTATAATATAATTATCCTAATTTTTATATTAGAGTGCTAATTGGTTTATCTTTAATAGATTTTTATTTAGCATATAATTTGATATTTTATTCCCTTAATTTTATATATGGCAATAATGATTTAAATTTTTATACTAAATCTAATTTAACTTATCCAAATTCATTTAATGATTAGTTATTTTCTATTGATATTTATCATAATTCAGAGATATTAAATAAATTTTTAATTTAAATATATAAATTGAGATAAATAAATAAATAAAATATTAAAAAATAGCCTAAATACTATAATTATAGTGTCCAATCAAAGATATTTATTTTATATTGATATTTTTTTTATAAAAATTTATTATATTTATATAACTAAAATTTATATCTTATTACGAGGAGTCACTGATATTTATTATCAAAGCTTTAAACAACAATAATTATTATTAGATCTAAAATTAGAAGATTTAAAATTAATAATTATTATTAAAGCGTTCTATTTAAAAATAAACGAGAAAATTATTTATACTTATATATAACAATCTCAACTTATGTGAATTTATAATCTTCAGATATAATAACCCAAAAAATTAAAAAATTTTCAAGTAATATATTATAATCCTTTTTTTTTTTACAGTTTATATTTATGAAATAGATATAAATATTCCTGCTGCTATTTTTACTTTTAATTGAATTAAAATAAATTGCTCTTTTTTAATATTTTATTTAATATTTTTAATTCCAAAATTTATTTAATAAAATTCTATCATATTCTTAGTTAATAACTTATTTTTAATTTGTATTAAAAAATCATTCCATTTTGATTTTAATTCTTGAAACTTTTCCCTTTATTATTTTTTATTTAAGAATAGGGGGTTAATTTTATTATTTAATTAAATATAAATAATTATCATCTAGTGCGTTATATATAAATAATAACAGAAAACCAACAATTAAAAATATCTTAACAGTTTTTTTTTGAATTTCTGTAAGATATTTAATATAAAATTTATAAATTTTACTACCATTATTTTTAATAATGATTTCTCCAATATTTTTTATTTATATAAAGAAGTAATATATATAAATTATAACCTAACATAAAAAATAAATTGTATTTTTTGAAAATTTTGTAATAAAAATAAAATATCAATCCCAATATTTCCAGTCACAGGTTATGCATATTTTATAGGTTCTATAAATTATATATATTTATTAGAAATATTATTTATTGTATTTTAAATTATTTGAGAATTTAAATGATATAAGAAATTAAACCTAGAACTCCTAACATTAACATAATAAATCCAAAAATATTTGCCAAGAAAGGAGCATTTGGAGCTAATTTCATACCAGCAACTATAGGTGGTTAAATTATTAATGCCTTAGCTCTATATTTTATAGCTTTTTCTATTTTTCTATAAAATTCTTCTAAATTATTTTCATTACTAATTGTCACATTTTCTATACTAGATTTACTAATTGTATCTTCAGTCTTAATAATATCTATAACACTAATATCGGTATTATCTCCCAAATCATAGATTGTAGGGTTATAAACTAATGGTTCAATATCCAAAAAATAATTTAAACTTAATATAAAAATAAAATTAATTAAACAAATCAATATAAATATAATTATTGTTAACAGAATAAAATTTAATATATAAATTCTTTCTTGTATTTGAAGTCCTATATTACCTTTTAATATTTCATTATATATTATAACTCCTATTCCAAACCAAATACACATTTGTAAACCCTTAATTGTAATCATTAATAATGTAGCAGCCGTAAATATTTTCATTTTTGTTAATATAAATTTTTTTATTTTTAAGAAGAGATTTAATAATATTAAACTAATGACCAACTCTTAATATCTTTAGTGCGTTAATTATTTAATTTTATATTTAATATATTGTAATAATAGGAATTTAAACCCTAATACATAACCAAATTATTGAACCTAAAATAAATAATAAGAATATAAATTCAATAACAAGATAAAATATTCTTGTGTTTTTATAAAAATTAAATATCTTTAATAATAATATATTTTTAGATATTTTATCTAATATTTCCTGATTTGAACTTATATATATTACACATAAATACAATATTATATTTAATACACAAAATAAATTAATTAAAGACAAAACTAATATACTAAAAACAAATCACAAAACAGGGGAACTGGAATCACTTATATTGATATGAATCCCTATATTATTTAAAAAATTAATTATTTCAATCATAATAAAATTTAAATATATTATAAAATTAAGATTAGACATTTTAGTTTTAATTCCATAAATAAATAAAAATCAAATAATATAAAATATAATCAACAATAATAATAATAACTAACAAAAGGCAATTAAGGAAAAACTATAAAATTATAATTTTGTCTAATAAACAAATATAAAGTGAGATAATAAATCTCTCTATAATAGTTAAAAAAAAATAAATCAAATTTGTATACCCCAAAGACAGAGCTATTATAATACTGATAAATATTAGGATTCACCATAATTAAAAAAAGGGGGGGATGAATAATTTTTATTAAATTCAACAAATATAAATTTAATTTTCCTATTTTGTTCTAGTTATATTAACTAAAATTATTTTATTTAAGAAGATTTTTTATTTTTTTTTTATTTGCTGTATTATTAATAATTTAATAATAATAATTAAGAGTATAATAATAGGAATCCCATCATCAGAGCAAATAGCCCTGTAGCTTCTGCTAAAGCAAATCCTAAGATTGCATAATTAAAAAATTGTCCTTTAAGTTGTGGGTTTCTTGCTGTAGCTAAGATTAATGAACCAAAAATTGTTCCAATACCTGCACCCGCTCCAATTAAACCTGAACAAGCTATACCTGCTCCTATGTATTTTGCTGCTGCTAACATAATTTAATTTAAGTTTTAAAGAATAGCGTCTAACATATTAAAAAAAAATTTTTCTTTTTTTTTTATAGAATAAACAATTCTTTCTTTTTAATACCCTTTTAGGTGTATTTTTTTCTATTGTAGTATTCCTATTCTAAAGATTAAAACTATTTAGTTAAGCTACCTATTTTTAGTTTAGCTTTTACAAATTATATTATCTATTTTTGAATAGGTTTATAATATAATCATCAGAGTATTATCATTCTAATATACTGAACTCCTTTCCAACCTCCTTATCTTGATTATTTTTTTATAAAGAAAATATTTAATTGTCTATTTTATATTATTTAGATAAGGATGTAATACCCTTTTTCAGTCCATTAAAGGAGTGTTTCAGCTATTAATGAAAAATAAAATGGTTCAGTTTTATAATTAAAAAAATAGAAGTCACCACAGCCACACCACCCACTTAGTCCTAACTGACAAACAAATAAAATTAATGACTAGCTGTTCTTATTATAATTAATATTCTTTTTTATATTAGATTAATATATTTATGAGAATGATCAATTAATATTAATTAAGATCAGATCTTCTGCATATAATTTTACTTCTAATAATAATAAATAAGCTGATTTTATTTTTTTATTTTTCAATAGGTTAAAACTAAATAATTAAAATATCAAAATTAACAACTTATAACTTTAAAAATTAAGAATTATTTTTTATTTTTAGATATAATTATAGTAGCTAACATAGCTAATAATAATATAACACTTAATATTATTAATAAAACTGCATCATAAGTATATAAACCATGACCTAATACTTCTATTTGTTGAAATTCTGTAATTAATATATCAGAGAATGAAGATAAAAAATGATTATTAACAATAGAATTAATTAAATTAACAGATACAAATTTAGAATTAGATAATATAGTATTTAAATTTGTCAATTTATCTAATAAAATAGATAAAGCAGGAATATTATTAAAATTGAAAGGTATAATAGTAAAAACAATAAAAATAAATAAAGAACCAATAGCTATAGCTAAAGGTAAATTTTTAGTATATTGATTTCCAGTTTCTAATATATCTGTTAGTTTTATATTTATCATCATAATTACAAATAAAAATAATACAGCTATTGCACCTACATATATTACTATATAAGATATCCCTACAAAATTTATACCAATAAGAATTAAATATAAAGCTGCTTGAACAAAAGTGGAGATTAAAAATATAACAGATATTACAGGATTTTTAGATGTGATAGCAAAAATACTTGAAAGTAATGTCCCAAAAGCAAAAATATTTATAAAAAGAGTTGTCATTGTAAATATAATTTATTTTATTTTATTTTATTTTATATAGCCAGCATATTTATACTTTATCTATAGATTAAATTTTTATATTTTTTGCTAAATTTACCTTTTGCTTTAAGATTTATTTTTTATTTTTATTTAGTAAATTCAATATTTTTTAATAAGATTAAATTTAATAAATTTTATATTTCTCCTTATCTGTTGGTTATCCTTTTTCTCAATTTTATATATTTTTAATTGAAAAATGAAATAAAATGGTATAATCTTTAGATTCCATTAATAAAATAAAAATGGAGTTATGATCCTTTTCTTAACCATATTAAAACAAAAATAATTTATTATTAGTTTTCCTCTTTTTATACTGATTGTAATAGAATAGATTTAACAAATTAAAAACTATAATAAATAACCAAAAAGGAAATATAGGCAAATACAAATCTATGTCAAAATAAAATGACAAAGAATTGAAATATTTATACAAATATTTGTTTCAAATGAAATATAAATCATTAAAAATAACTATAAACAATAAAAAAATAATAAAATTAATAAGAAAAAAATAATAAATTAAATAGGTAATTGAAATATTTAAAGATTTATTATATTTAATGCTATAGAAGATAAGCATATTTTATATACTCTATTTTGTTTTATATTACTGAGTATTTTTAATTATAACTTTGATATCATAATTTATATACTCAATTTTACAGAATAAAAGATTAAAAGGCTTTAAACAAAAATTTCATATTATAGAAACTATCTCTCTGCAGTATTAATTTGTACTGATTCTTAATAAATTTTTAATTTTATCCTTACAAACTAAAATTAAAAATAAAAAGAATACCCAGAATTAAGATATAAATTAAAATATACCCCAAATCATTAATAATATTTGGATCATAGCTTTAGATTATAAGTAAAAATTTAATATCGTAGCTTTCAATTTAGATCTATTCATATTAAGAATAAAAGCTTATAAAAGCTTAAATTTAAAATCTAGAATTATAAAAGCTCTATAAAATAAAAAATTCTAAATAAAATAGAGTGAATTTATAATTAATTTCTCCTAAGAATTCAATAATCTGAATGGTTAGTGTGCAAGAAGATAAAATTAAATTTTATTAATTTCATTTTCAAAGAGTTGCAGGTTTAACCTAGAAAAATTGACCTTAATATTTAAAAATCTAAACAAATAAGGCAGGATGACTTTGCATTCTAAACCCCAAACCCAAAAGTCATATTTATTATAAAGCTCTAATTTTAAAAGCTTTTGATAACAAAAAAATACATAAGCTAAAATAAGAATAGTCTTTAATCTTTAGGAGGAATTACACCTTAATTAAAGCATATAACTAATCTTTAATTTTAGAGTTTTTATATTAATTAACAATAAATTAAACAGATAGATTTGAGGAATTTATATAGTTATAATCTAAAATTAAATTTCAAATTATATAACAATAGAATTCAATTTAAACTAGTTTAAATTTAAAAATTATTGTTAGTTAATCAAATAAGATTGATAATTAATATCAATTTTTAAGATTAAGAGATTTATTTAGTAATATTTAAATTTTAATATTAAATAAATTAGTTATTTGGATAATTTATAGAGTTAGATAGTTATAATCTCATAAAATTGTTCCATTTCATATTCTCCAATTTTAAATCTTTAGATTCTATAGGTTAGAACCCAGATAATATAAATAATATAAAAATGGAAATTAAATAAAGTAAACACAAAAAATAGTAAATAAAGAAAATAGATTACATAGATACTAAATTATTATTATTTAGGTAAAATTCTTTAATTTTAGATTTTATAATTTTATTTTTTTAAAGCTTTTGTTTATAGAATAATTTAATTAAAATTTAAATAAAATAAATTAAAGCTGAGATAGAAGAATGAAGAGGATTTAATAAAATATTAGGTAAAATACCTAAAATAATAGTTGGTAATAATAAACTAATTAATAGATAATATTCTCTTCTATTAATATCTTTTAGAACTGGTAGATGAGGTGAATATGTTCCATAAGATAATCTATTATATAAAAATAAAGAGTAGCAAGCAGATAACACAATACCAGTAGCCCCTAAAGAAGCTATAATAGGATTTTGTTGCCATATACCAATTAAAGATAATTGTTCACCTAAGAAATTAAGAGTTAAAGGAATACCTGTATTAGCTAAAGTGAATACAAAAAATAATATAGTAAATACAGGCATATAAGTTGCTAAACCTCTAATATAATTAATAATTCTTTTTCCAGTTCTATCATAAATAATACCACCAACACAAGTAAATAAAGCAGGACTTACAAAACCATGAGCTATGGCTAATAATATAGCTCCTTCAATCCCTTGTATAGTATTAGAAAATAAACCTAATACTACCACACCCATATGAGCTACACTACTATAAGCAATTAATCTTTTAGTATCTTGTTGAATAATCGTTGATAATGAAGCATAAATAATAGTAATAATTGCAATAGTTTGTATTAAAGGACTAAAATAATAAGTAGCATCAGGTAAAAAATGAATTAAAACTCTTATATAACCATAAGTTGCTAATTTTAAAATAGTAGCAGCCAATATAATAGAACCAGCTAAAGGTGAATCACTATGAGCTTTAGGTAACCAAATTATAAATGGATAAAGTGGAGTTTTAACTGCAAAAGCTATAAAAAATCCTAACCATAATAAATTTTGAGCCTCTAAACTAATTTCACTTAATGAAATAATTTGAAAATCAGTAGAACCAATATAACTTAAAATAATTAAAATGGAAAGTAACATAGGTAAACTCCCAGCTAAAGTATATAAAAATAATAAAAATGCAGATCTAAATCTATCATTCCCATGTCCAAATACCACAATAATAATAAATAATATGGGTAAAACACTTTCAAAAAATACATAGAAAAGTAACAAATCTAAAGAAACAAAAGCACACATTTGTAAAGTTTCTAATAATAAAAAGGATATTAAAAAATATTTATTATTTCTTTTTATATTATTATAATTAGATAATAAAGCAATGGGTGTAACAAATGTTGTTAATAAAACAAAATAAAGAGAGATTCCATCTATTCCTAAATTTAAATGTAAAAATTTTAATTGATTAAACTCTGATACAAATTGATATTGTGTTGTATTAGAATCAAATTGATACCATATTATTAAAGAGATTAAAAAAGTAATTAGAGAAGTTGTTAATGCAATTTTTTTCATTGTTTCTATATTTTTTTCTATTTCATTGGAGAAAGGCAACAAAATTAAGGATCCTAATATGGGTATAATTAACAGTAAGGTTAACATGATTAAATTTTATTGTTTTCATTTTTATCTATTTACTTTTCTTTATTTTATTTAAAGAGAAAGAAGATATTTTAATTATTAAATTTTAATTAAAGTAATTAACCTTTAGTATTTTTCATTGAGAGGAGGTTTAATTTAATAACTTTTGTGTTTTAATTTAGTGATATAATTTCAAAAGTTTATATTTATTAAAGTATAATTTATAAATTGTGTCTTATTCAGTCAATAATCTAGTTTTGTAGGACTAGTTAAACCCAGGGAAAATAAAGAATAAAGGGGATGAATATTTTTTTGTTTTTTTAGAAATTTTAAAGATTATTATAGATTTTTATTTAATTATTCTATAATCTATTTTAATCAGAATCCATATCATAAAGGCCCCAATCTTTAAAGATTGGGATTACATGAGGATAAACTAAAGGAGTCTTATCTGTGTGGGTAATAAGAAAAGGTTTATTTCTGAAAAACCCACAACTATTTAATTGAGAATTTCTCTCCATTTTTAAAATACTATTTAGATTAAGTTCTACTAATTTTTCTATATTAGCTTTACTTCCATCAGACTTAGCCATTAGATCTATAAACCAATCTATCATAGGTAAGCTAGATTCCACACCTTTAAGATACATTTTTTTTTCTATAAAGAAATATTTTTCCTCCAATGTTAAATCAGAATTAAAATTTTTAAAATTAAAATTATGTGAATTAGAATTCACCAATATTAAATTTAATTTAGTTTTAATGGATATATCACTATCATAATCAGTATCTATTGTATCATTATTTATAGATTCTAAATTTTGTGATTCTATAACTTTCTTCAATTCTGTTATAGGATTTGAAGAAGATAAAGTTAATGAAGAAGTTAAATCTTGTGGTTGAGAAGAAGAATAAATAGAATTATCAATATTAGTTTTGATATTATTTTGTACCTCCTGACCTATAATGGTATGCCCGATTATTTTTGAATTTGATAAATCAAAAATGTTACTGATATTTAAATTAAAAATTAATAAAAAATCTTTATTAGGTAATCCAATATTTATAATATTATTTAGATTAATTAATACTAACCAAATCTTTCTCAATCTTTGAAGATAAAATATCAAATGACGATAAGAATTCATTACAGTATTGATTTTATATAACTCAAAATTAAAATATAAAATAAAAATAACCATTAAATTAGTTAAATTTAAAGTAACTAAAAATATTATAAAAAAATTAAAATAAAATATTTTATCTAATTGAAATAATTTAGATAAAGAATCAAGATTCCAAATAGAAGGTACTCTTTCTATAATATAATCTCCATTAGGAAACATTTCTAAATAAGTAATAAAAATATTTGGATTTAGTAAAGATAATAGTTTATATATTAATATAAATAATAATATTTTTTTTATTTTTTTTAATATAGAAATAATTATTTTTAGTAAGGATTTTATATTTAAGAGGATTTTCACCAGCTCTTTATTTGTGGTAATTTGTAAAAATATATTTTCTTGGATTAATTTAGTTAAACTAATGGACTCTTTATCTGTAATTCCTTCCCAGATATAGGGGGTTTTATATAATGAATTATTAATATTATATTTACCCAAGGCAAAATCAGACGAAATAGAATCATGGTAAAGATATTTACCTTTAAACAAATTAGTTAATATAGAATAGTTCATCATTTTCATTTTCATTTTAAATTTCATTTTCATTTTAAATTTAAGATTGAATAGGTAGCATTTTAAATGCATGAAATGGGATAGGACTAGCTAAAGTCCATTCTAAAGTATTAACTGTTTGAGTTTCATTATTTAACTGAGAATGACTAGTAAAATATGAAGGTAATAACCAAGGATTATTAGAGCTTGAAGGTTGGTTAACAAAGATATCATAAATGATTAAACCAAATAAAACCACAGCTACAACAGAAACTAAGGATCCAAAACTAGATACTGCATTCCATCCACTAAAGGCATCTGGATAATCTGGTATTCTTCTAGGCATTCCAGCTAGCTTAATCTCTAATCAAAAGACAAAACCTCTTTACTAAAAATCATACCTTTATAATAAGCATGAGTTTGAGAGCATCTCTTAAGTGTATCATAACCTATTCTTAGATCTTTTTTTGCTTCTACAGTTCCAGAATAAATTTTAATTAATTCTTTTGTTACTGCATCATAAACATAAATTCTCTTTTTTATTTTAGCTAGAGTTTCTTGGGAATGTTTTTTACCATACATTGGATTATTTCCCCCACTCTTATCTTTAAATTGTTGCTCAATAAATTCAGGAGATTTAAGTTGACCAAACATTGGGTTATTTTCACCTAATTTAGATTCTTTCATTTTAGTCCTCGTAATAGGTAGATGTTTCTGACCATAAAAAGGATTTAGAGGCCCGGATAATAATTCACTTAGTTTATTTTTAGTCTCTTTACTTAAAGACTTACCCTTTCTATATTCAGACATAAGTCTTTTTGACTCTTCACTATGTTTAAATCCTAATGAGGATTCAGCTCTAGGTTTAAGATTTAATTCAGGTTTATAATGATCAATATAAAATTGTTCTCTTGATAAATAATCTGATTTAGTTAAAGTTCCAGACTTACCACAAATTTCTAAAATTATAACACTAAAATTATCATGTCCATATTTCATAATTGATTGAGTTATATGTCTTTTATATAATAAACGTGAAGGGTAATAGTATTGAGCTAATCTAACACTTAAATTATACCCACTACCGATATACTGTTTACCGTTAACTAAATTATGCCAAAGGTATATTCCTGTTACATCTTTGTAAAGAGATGTTATTAAGTTTCGATCGTCTAAAGAATTATTATAAACCATTATAGGTTTAGATGTAGGCAAGCCTATTCTAGTTTTGTCAACTGGGAAATTTTGTTTAAATTGAACTTCTGAAGATTTAACTGTAATTAATCTTGATTGATCTACCTGCTGCTGCTCTGATTGTTCTAAGTCATCAGACTTTTCATTATCAGGTTCTTCAGATGATTTATATTGGTATGCTTCTTGGCCTTTTGCAGGCTTGCTTGAAACTATACCAGGCCAAGGGCGATTACTTGGATCTTTCCCAGTATTTGATGTAGAATATAATTTTCGCTTTAAATTATTTTCAAAGCTATTGATTTGTCTTTGATTAGAGATCCCTTTTTTTAAAAAGGGAATGGACTATATCTTAATCCTTGATAGGATTTGCTTCGTGTAGTCTCTGAGGAATCTACTCTTGTATTGGATATACAAATTGGTTTCCTGCTGATTGTCCATTGTACTATCTTTAAGATTTTCACTTTAATTAATTAAAGTACTTAAAGCTTTAGGATGTTCCAGCATATAGAAGCATGCTAATAAAACCGTTACCGAATTTAAGGGCCTAGCTAAAGACCTAGGAAATGTTGAGGGAAGAAAGTTAAATTAACCCCAATAAATAAAGTCCAGAAATGAATTTTACCAAGGAAATCATTGTATGTTTTACCTATAATTTTAGGACTCCAATAATAAAATCCAGCAAATAAGGCAAACACAGCACCCATTGATAACACATAGTGGAAATGCTTAAATAAATATAAATATTTAATATTTAATAAGTGGACTATCTCTTTATCTAATTTTGGCTATAAAAGGAATTTTGAACCATAATGGATTTTTATATTGTATTCAATCTAATAAGAAATCAGAATAAATTTTAAATTCTAAACTATTTTTGGGTTCCTTATTATAATCCCTTATTTCTAAAAATCTTTTAATTTTAGTGGCTCTATAATATTTAAAATCAGAATATAATCTATTTCTTATAAATAAATCATATAAATAAATCATACCTTTAACTGTTTGATATTTAAATGCTATAGATTTATATTCTTTTCTTGAACTTTTATTGTTATGTTTACGTTCTAAAATATAAGGTTTATAATAAGGAATTGTATTCTCAAAATTAAGTTTTTTTGTATATTCATTATATTTAAATTCTAAATTACATTCTATTCTGTTACAATGATAATTAAAAACAATGGAACCATCTGTATCTATTAAACCTGAAAAATAAGGATCAAAAGATTCAATATTATAATTAGGCTCTATATAATCAATGTTTAAATAGACACAAGATTTTTTAAATCCAGGTACTTTTATTCTTATTAAACCATTTAACCGATTAATTAAATATTTCATATCTTTTTCTATTGAAATGATATAAATAGAATAAGGTTTATTTTTATCTGATCTTATTCTTCCAAAGTGTAAATAATTTTGAATACGTGTTAAAATTCTAATATCTCTATTATTTACTTTTATCCTAATAGCTTTTAATATAAATTGATTAGAAGATTTTTTTCTAATATCAAAATGACCATCTCCATCTATAATACCTGCTAATCAGGGATAAAATTTAGATTCATTATAATCATCCTCATGAACAGATTCCCATTTTTGCTTTTCTTCTTCTACCCTTTTGGGGTTATTGATATTTTCTAAATTAGATAATTGACGTATAGTCTCTGAGAATCCTTTACAGTTTTCTGCTGATTGTATATTTGTTCAATAATTTTTATTTATTGAAACAGTATTATTATTATTTTCACTATTTAAGAGAAGATTAAAGCTTCAACTTGGATCTATTTTGGATAGATAATTTAATTTAAATAGTAAATAATAAACTAAAAATATAGTTCCCAGCATATAGTCAATTGCATAACATAAATTGTTATGGCCCATTTGAGCTACTACATAATAAGTATCATGGAAAGCGATATCTAATGAAGCATTACTTAACATAACTCCAGTTACAAAAATTAGAAAAAATTAAATTAATCATTAATACTTTTATTTGAGAATTAAAATTTAGAAAAGTAAAATCAATTAAATCATCAATCTCTCGTAACTAAAAATATATCCTTTGTAGGGTGTATTTAGTAACGCATATTTTTTTATTATATCATGATTAATATTTAATTCTTTCTGAGCGTGTGTTACACCTTCAAATTTAAATATAAATTCTTTATTTAAATTATAAACAAATATAGCCTTTTTAATTTTATAATTATTAATAATTTCTAAAATTAAATTATTAGACTCCTTTGAAGACCAATTAGATATTAAAGGTGTATCAGTTAAATTAAAGGGTAAATTACTAAAATACCATTCCCCTCTAAACAATGAACCGTTTTTAATATTAATTATTATAGTAGAATGATTAGAATTAATTAATTTAGCTAAACTACTAACTGATGGAAAAATAACTAATAATTCTCTAAATGAATTATAAATATAAACAGGATATGCCGAATTCGCTTCTATCATTCTTAATTTAGAATCTACAGAATGATTTTTATTGTAAAAAGGATTATTCTCCCCCACTAAAGCTCTAGAAATTAAAGCTTTTGTTTTATCAGAATGAATTCTATTTTTAGCTAATTCAGTGAGCATTTGTTTAATAGCTTCTGTTTGTTTATATCCTATTGAAGAATAACCTTGTTTTAAAATATTATAATGAGGTAATAAATATGTAATATAATAAGTTTCTCTTATAGCTAAATTTTCAATATCTACATATTCTAGAATTAACACAGCAAATTTATCATGTCCATATTTCAACAAAGCAGATATAATAGGCAAATTATTATTTTTGTTTTTTTTTAAAAAAGTAGTGTTTAAATAATTTCTCATTCTAACTGCAAGGTTAATAGAACTACCAATATAGATTTTACCATTAATTAAATTGACTAAACAATAAACACCTATTTTTTCTTTTTGATCTTTCATTAGCTGTTGTCTATCATCCTTAAAATGATTATATATTTTAATTGGTTTTATTTGTTCTAATATTTTAATTAAAACACAAGTTGAACACACCAAATCATAATAGGGACAAAGATATTTTATAGTAATATAATCTAAAAATTCAAAGATGTATTCACACATAAATACTAAATAATAAATAATTATTATTTTTGGACTATATCTTATCATTTGATCATTTTTTGAAGAATGAATAAATGATGGCTACGTGTAGTCTCTGAGGATCCTACTAAGACTATTTGTCTTTTGGTTTCCTGCTGATTGCTCAAAACTAAGCTTTGTTACTTAAATTATATAAATTTAGAGTATCTTAGTTATTAGAGGTTCCCAGCATATAGTAGCCTTTAAAGTGAGCTAACCAGAGTAAATAACCCACCAATAGTGAATAAAGCTAAGAATCCTAATACAAATAATAATGGTGTATTATATCTTAAACTTCCACCATATAAAGTAGCTCAAGGTTGGGCCTTCAACCATTTCAGGTTTAGTTGGCTTATTATCTCAAAAACAATATAATTGGATGACCATAAATTGTTTTCTTATTAGAGTTTTGCTCTAAACCGTTACCGGTGATTTTGGGCTATTCCTTATAATTTCATATAAATTAAAATAGGATTTAATTATTAAAAAAATAAAAAATATCCCTCTTAAAATTATCCTTAAATTTAATAAACTACCAAATTAAAAAATAATAAATTTACTTAGAAATCATGGAGCATCTAGTCTCTACGCTTTTACATAATAGTTTCCTAATTATGACTTAGTTCGACGATTGTCCCTATTATATTACTAATTCTATAAAAAGGGATATCCCTCGAGTTTGCCCCTACAAAAATGTCACTAGTTATCTAAAATTAATTTATAATGAAATTTATATTTCATACTAGGAATAATAAATTCTTGAATATGAGGATATAATTGTCTAATAGATTTCACTGTTAAATATAAAACAGGTAAACCTCTTTGAAAATGTAGATTAGTTTTAATATCAAATTTAATATAAAAAATATTAATTATAAATACACAATCTTTAACAGTAAAAGATTGAGTTTGTAAATATAATCCTCCTCCTTTAACAAAAGAGCCATCACACATTATCCAATGAGCTAATCCTTCATAAGTGATTAAATCATAAAAATCTAAAGGTACAAATTTTTTTCCTTTAAAATAAAATTTTCGATATAACACTAAAAAACAAGGTAAAGTTCGTGAAATTAATTCAATTCCTACAAAATCTTTTCTATTAATTCTAGTTCTAACTAATTTAGGATAAGAAGCACAATAATGAGAAAAAAGTGAAAACACTTTAAACATATAATCAGCTCTTTTAATAGATTGTTTAAATCTGAATCTAGCTCCTATATCTTTTGGATATTTTTCTTTCATTAATAATTTACTACTATTATTTATTGTTATACAACCATCTGATATTAATATTCCTACTAAAGGAAATAATAATTTATTAGGTATATTAACCATATATTTTATAATACTAGTATATTTAGGATAATTAACTGTAGAAGATAGATTAGAACCATATAAAACTAAAATTTTACAATCTTTATTTTCTGATAAATAATTTTTATTTGATCTTGGAAAAATATCTAATATATTTTCATTATAAAATTTATAGCATTCTAGTACATTTAAATATATATTATTGGCCAAATTATTCTTACTAAAGGAATATGACAGCCATGAGAAAATTTTAATACCTGTAGGTACAGCAATTACCATAGTAGCAGCAGTAAAATATGCTCTTGTCTAAATTAAATGGACAGTATCTTAGTTTAATAAATATTTATTTATATTATTATTAAGAAAAAAGAAATAGAAATATTAATAACAGATTATTTTTCTTCTTAAGATTATAAATTTTTCCACTTAGACTCTTAGCCTAATTTAACAGTTATAAAAATATTTTTTAATATTAAACTTCTTGCGTGCTTGTCTCTGAGGATCCTTTATTAGCAATACTTTTTATTTTAATTAAACCTTTAGTTTCTAAATGTTTCCCCTTAGTTATCATAATATACACTTTTCTAAATTTTAAGAAATTAATATATTTACCTGCAAATAAATGAAAGGTATCAAAATAATTAATTAATTGAGCTGATGTTTTATAACCTGAACTTTTATAGCACCATATACCACTCTTATATTGAGAAAGATTACCCATTTTTATAGTATCATATAAAAGCTTTACAGGAATAGCCTTTTTTTGTTTAATAGAAAATTCTAATCTTACACTAAAATTAACTTTATGTGTTTTACTTTTTACCACACTAATATGAAAACATCCATCAGCCTGAGTAAAACCTGCTAATCAATAATTATCTAGAGTAAGTCTATTTGAAGGTGGCAATATAGTATAGTTAAATTTAGTACTATAATTTTGTTTAATTAATTGTTCATATTTAGGTTTACTTACTAATTTACCATTTATCAAAGATAAAATAATATATAGACCTTTTTTATTTTTACAAATATATCTTACTGCTTTTTTGTTTTTAATTTTGTATATATTACCATACCCAATTTGGGATTTAATATAATAAGCCAAAGATATATCATTTTCAGCAAAATTAATATGTAATTCATTTGTACCAAATCATCCATCTCCTTCAATAACACCAGCTAAAAAATAACCAAATTCACTTTCTGTCAGATTAGATTTATGTTTAGGAACATGTTCTGAGATTAAAGGTAAATTAATATAACTATTATAAGTATTTTTAGTAATTGCCGTAGCTTACTGTCTAATAATAAAGTTTCCTGCTGATTGTCCTGGGAGATTTAACTCTTTTAAATAGATTTTTCCTAACGTAATAAATACGAGTGGACTACAAATACAGGTGTTTCCAGCATATAGCAAGATTTTTTCCCATTCACCCTTTGAGTCATAATCTTGAGCAAGATAAAACCTAGAAAAAGGGTGAAGTTCTGTGAACACAAATTTATCCACATCTAAACCTACTGAGAACATATGATGACTCCAAACCAAGAAACCTAAAATACCAATAGAGAACATAGCATAAACCATTCCAATATACAAAATACAAAAATTTAATTATTTGTATCGTGGACCATCTCTTTATTTTTCAAAATTTTCAAAATTTGAAAATTTTTCCCATTTTAATAAAAATTTTTTCCAAGCTTTACCTAAAACAGATAAATCTGAAGCTAAATGAGCCTTTAAATCTCTAAGTTCATGATATCTTTTAATAGCTTTTAATCGATTATGTTTAGCTGATCTAGAAGGACATAATTTAAAATAATCTAATAGTTTAATAATTTCTGATTTTTTATAAACTATCCATTTAAAACTAGTTTTTTCTATATAAACTGTTCCTCCATATAAATTACAAACTATATCTAATAGATATTTATTTTTTTGTCCTGCTGTAATATATATTTGAGTGGTTTTCAAATTTAAATATACACTTCCATCTGAATCAAAAAATCCAGATAACCAACCATTTTCATAATTTAAAGGAACAGGTTGAATTAATTGAATATTATATTTTTCACAAATTTTATTAAGTTGAAGTAATCTAATAGGGTTTCTAATGTGTCCATTAACCGCATTAATTAAATCTAACATACCTTTTTTATGATGCATTCTGTATCTTAGAAAATTAACACCTGATCTTAATTTGATTGAACCACCAAATTTTTGTTTTATTATATATAAACAATTTTTATCTCTTATTTGCATTACTATTTCTAGACTAGCATAACCTTTTTTAGATAATTGAAAACAACCATCCCCATCAATTAATCCTGCTAACCATTGTTGAAAGATTTTATCATTTTTATTAGAAATATTTTTACTCATTGTATTTTCATTTTTTATTTTTGTGGTTAAATTAGAGTAATGAAAAATTCTTATAATCAATATAATATAATAGAATTTAAAATTATAAAAAATAAATTTAATTAATTTGAAAAATAACAAACGTATGGCCTCTGAAATTCCTACTCACATGCTTAATCCATTATTCAATGTAATATTGGATTTGTATAAAAATTTTATACGTGCTTTGGTTATTTGCGGATTGTAAGTAAAAACAAACTTTTTTACCAACATTGAATTAACAATGAAGACTACTAAATTAATAGTTATAGAGGCACTCTTATCTAAAATAATATTATTAAATATAAAATATATATATAAAGATAATAATAGTAATATATAATAATTGTTGTGACTTACTCTGATAGTATTTTGTTTTTTAATTTGTCTTAGTTTTCTGCATATAGTTTGTTTCAAAATATCAATAAAATATTTAGGGCCATATTGACCAAATACAGGTTTACCTGAAAATGTGGATACTATGTGACTTACTATACCAAATCCTGGTATAATTAAAATATAACATTAATTTTGGTTAACCTAATAGTTAATACTAATCTATTCTAAATAACACTCAAGAATTTAACATTCTTGTTAGGACTTTATCTTAAACTGCAGAATCGTTTAATATATTCATTGAATTTTTTAATTTAATAATTTTTTCAACACCATCTTTATTTAAATGATGTCTGTTTTGAATTATTAAATATGCTTTTCTTCATTTTAAATAATTAATATGTTTACTAGATAACAAATGAAAGGCATCAAAATAATTAATCATTTTTCTAGCTGAACCAAAACTAGTAGATCCATAATAGTAAGTATCTTGAGATTTTATATACCCTATATTACCTCCAAAAAAATCTTTAATTAATAATAAAATATTATCTCTTTTTTGATCAATTTGAAAATTTAATCGTATTTCAGTTCTATTAATACCATTAATCATTTTTATTTGAAAACTACCACCAGCATCAGTAAAACCAGCTAACCAATGATTTTTTAAATCTTTATCTGAATTTAATTTAAAACTAATTTTTTTTCTAAATTCAGTAAAATTTTCATGATTTAATATATTATTAATTATTTGATTATATTTATTTTCTGTTCTAATTTTACCATTAATTAAATTAATTATTTTTTCTAAACCTTTTTTAGAGGCTATAACTAGAAGATAAGCATTTTTATCTTTAATTTTTTTAACTTTTCCAAACCCTAAACGTTTTTTGATATAAAAAGCTAAAGAAGCATCTAAAGAATGAAATACTAAAACTAATTGCTGTTTACTACTAAAATGACCATCTCCATCCATTAATCCTGCTAAATAATGTCCAAATTGGTCATAACTAACTGGTTTTGAATGTCTAGGTACATGAACAGATATAGATTTTATATTTTCTGTGTCTACTGCAGTTTCGTTGCATAAAGTCTCTGAGGTTCCATATATCATATGAAATATGTTACCTGCTGATATACTTCATTGTTTTAACTTTTTCACTATATCATTTAAGACTGAGTATTTAAAACTAAATATCAAAGTAGTCCCAGCATATAGCAACGTTAAGAAGCCTATAATTTTGACTTCTGGATGACCAAAGAACCCATTTCTTTACTTCTTAAAATTTAACCCGGTATAAGAAGCATTAATCTTCAATTAATAATTTATTAAATATAATATTTAGAATAAATAAAGAAATCGACTGTACATTAAACACTCATTATCTGCATATTTGTAAATTTTTATAATATAAAAAAATAAGAGATAATTTGTGACCACCAGTGACCCAGTCTGTAGCGATTATCTGTTTAGATAAACCGACGGTCTGGTTTGGGTAACTTTGACCGTTTTCACTAGTGTTGCCAAATTTAATAAAAATATCATTAAATTTCATTCTCTTGTCAGAAAATGCAATATCTTATATTATTTAATATATAATATTGGACTAGAATATGGTACATCATCTATATTATTGTATATAATTCTTAAAATTCAAATATTTGTTTTTAATTAATATATATTATATATACAACTGATGAAATGTTTATTGTTTCAGGTCTTAGTTTAAATTTAGCATTTGCCTTAACAATTTTATAATTTGTCATTAAACCATATCCTTTATTCCTGTTGTTTTATATTATTTACTTTTACGTTTAATAGTATTCACTTTTTTAGCTTTTTCTATTAATATTTCTCTTAAATTTAAATCAAGATGTTCTTTGTTAGTAATTTGTAATTGTATTTCTTTTCATAAATCAAAACTAATTGCTTTTTTACTCAATAAAGGAAAATTTTTAAAATAATCATAAAGATTATAACAAATTTTATTACCTGATAATATATATGAATAATTTGATTTTTTAGAATGTGCTTCTAATGTACCCCCTTTAAATAACAAGATTAAATGACTTAAAATAGGTAAATTAATATCTCCTTTTTGAGATATTATATATCTCAATCTAAAAGCATTAGACTTTTTTAGAAAAGAAACAGTAAAACAACCTTCAGCTTCAGTAAAACCAGATAACCAACTATTTTTTAAACTAGGTAATATTTCAGACACTTGATAATGAACTTTATCAATATTTTTTATTTTTTTGTTATTTATTTTATTATTAAAATTATCTAAAAAATCTTTAAAATTTTTCTTTCTACCAGGTAAGATTATATTACCATTAAATAATAATATAATTAAATATATATTTTTTATATCTTGAACTATAAATCTGGAACTTCTTTTACCTTGTTTAATGACTTGACCTAAACCTAGTTCTATTTTTATATTTTCTAAGATTTTTAGATCTTCACTTGATTGAGTTATTACAAATTGCAATACATTTTTTGTTTTAGAAATAACAAAAGATCCATCACCTTCTGTGAAACCAATTAACCAAATTAAAAATGATTTCTTTGGAACTTCTTTATTTGGATATATATATTTATATTGAGTTATAAAATTATCAAAATTAAATTCATAGGATATAGGAATACAAAAAGTAAGAGTAGTAATATAAGGTTTTAAGAATAAATGCTGATATAAAATAGGATCACCTCCACCTGCTGGATCATAAAAGCTAGTATTAAAATTTCTATCTGTAAGAAGCATAGTAATTGCTCCGGCTAATACAGGTAAAGCTAATAATAATAAAACAGCTGTAACAAATATAGCCCACACAAATAATGGTAATTTATGTAATGACATACCATTAGTTCTCATATTTAAAGTGGTACTAATGAAATTAATAGCACCTAATAAAGAAGAAACCCCAGCAAGATGTAAACTGAAGATAGCTAAATCAACTGCACCTCCTGAATGAGATTGGATACCAGCTAATGGAGGATAAACTGTCCATCCTGTTCCGACTCCATTTTCTACTAAACTACTCATCAAAAGTAATATTAGTGAAGGTGGTAAAAGCCAAAAGGAAATATTATTTAATCTAGGAAATCATTAACCTTAAAGTAGTTTCCTACCCGGACGGACTATGTCTTCATCACTATTAATTTAAAATAATGAGCTTCGCGTGTAGTCTCTGAGGATCCTACTTAAGATATAATTAAATAAAAAAATTTTTATAATCCTTTTTTTAATTATAAAAATAAATATGGCCTAAATTTAATTTTACCTTATTTAAATTTTAATAAATTTAAAGATAAATTGGTTAGGGAATAAAAAGCTTTTTTTTTTAAAGCTTTTTTTTATGATTTTTTTAATAATTTTAGTTGTTTTAATAGTAATATTCTTTATTTTAACTTTTTAATTTATTATAATAGGATGTGTGGCAATAAAATGTATTCCATATGATAACACATACATAAAATATAAAATACTTCCACCTAAGAAACAAATTTCTATTCCTATTATCTTTTTATTAAATGCAATATACCATCTAATATACTTATTAGTAAAAAAATTCATTAATTTATCACTATATATGAATATTATAATATTAATCATAAATGATAATAATAAAATTAGAATTGATACAGATAATATAAATAAGATAATACCGATTCCATATATTTGATCAGCTAATAATGCATTAGAATAATCCACTTGAACAGGAGATAAGACAGGTTTTAATAAGCCAACTATATTATTCAATAATTTATCTGAAAAATCATTTCCCATGAAATTATTAAAATGATCACTAATTAAAGTCATAGAGTCATTGTCATTATCAACATGAATTTCAACTGATTCACTATCCTTTCAAATTTGTTTCCAATTGTTTATATGATTCTTAACATATGAAGGATCGTTTATAGCATTATTTATTGCTTTTGTTCCAGCATCTGAGACTAAAGTAGTAGCTATTATAAATGATCTTTGACCTGGACTACCTCCTGCTCTTAATAAAGATAATCTAAAAACACCAGTACCGTAAATAAATATCTGTCTAATAGAATTAGACCATCCAGCATCAGTATGAGTTATTTGCACTGTAGTATTATGTGAAGTAGTTTGATCAGAATTAGAAATCATATAAAATATAATATCTTTAGTTGTATTTGTATCTGTATATAAATTATTTAAATTATCTAACAAATAAGTTATTCTTATTAAAATATCATAAAATAAGAAAAAAAATACTAAGGCAAAAAGAATATAATCTAAATAAAATATCAAATTTTTTAAAAAATCTTTTCTATTACCAAAAATATTATTTAATCTAGGAAATCATTAACCTTAAAGTAGTTTCCTACCCGGACGGACTATGTCTTCATCACTATTAATTTAAAATAATGAGCTTCGCGTGTAGTCTCTGAGGATCCTACTTAAGAT
>Ga0193741_1000004_pt1 | contig 80216 bp, 81 predicted proteins | sample L2s2metaG_FD_143059 | JGI IMG/M metagenome (GOLD analysis project Ga0193741, IMG submission 143059) | Soil microbial communities from a riparian zone of the East river system, Colorado, United States - L2s2 | ecosystem: Environmental > Terrestrial > Soil > Riparian zone | place: USA: East River...
AAAACCGACATACATCACTTTTAAATTTTACCTACTAATTATTGTATGACGCAACAATATCATTGTTCGTTGAACATAATTTCAATAAATCAATTTCCAATATCTCATGAACCATTTCGCTTATTGGATTAGAAACTCAGTAAATCCAGAATTAAACGTTGATGTTATAAAAACTAGATAGGTTTTATTTTAACGGCACATTTATCACAATACCTCTCGAGTATTATTGCTCCTTCTGTACTATATGTGACCAACTTGGTTGCAGGTGCGCCACAGTCTATACAGAATTTCGTATTCTTTTTGGGGTCAGATGTAAAAGGTTCTATACTCTTTAGTATTTTTTCTAACAATTATCTCTTCACTTACTGATGTTAAAGATACATTATAAACTAGTTCGATCTTTTTTCCTTTAACATAAAATTTAAAACTGATGGAACGTTGGTTGGATGAACAAGATACAACCATGTCCAATCAGGCGTGTTTAAGGCGTTACATACTAATGGAATCTTTTATTTAAAAACTCGGATAGAAAGTTATAGAAATATCTTCATACTTACAGGCCTTCATAGATCGCAACCGAAATTAACTGGAGAAATTTTTTTATAATATTTCATGGTATTATTATAGCCGGATTCACTGATAGGAGGGCTTTTTCTATCAGTCTACCAACAATAGTATTGAAACTATCGCCGCCAAATCCTAATTGTTTTAATTTATCATAATTTTGTTTTGATAAAGCTATTGTCTTTATTGTATTCTTATCGTAATTTTCTCTTAATTCTTCTAAGTTTTGCATAATATAATATTATGTAGAGTTATGGTAATAAAGGAACTAATTAATGATCCATTACGATCCGCAGAATCAAGTAGGCGAGTATTCCTAAACCAAGAATCAGAATCAGATTCAGAACCTTACTGAAGTTTAAGGGAAGAATATGGAACATAGATAGAAATTGTATGATAGAATGGATACTTATAATAATTTACTCTATATTGTAGCCTTTTAAGGCTAACCTAATAGAATCTAAAAGATCGTTGTAGGAAGTTTGTTATTTCTTCTTTGAGTTGCTCTTTTGTCTGCTATGAATTGATGGAATTTACAAAGTTATCGTATGCGCTTATTGAGACTTGCATGTCCTAAATTATGATGATAGAAAAGCAAGGTAATAAAAGAAGCAATTTAATTATAATTATCTATAACTCAATTTAAGTTTGATCAAATTCTGTCCTCCTATCTTTGTAACTTCAATAAGATTTTCTCTTTCTAGTCTCTTTACTAGTCGCCATAAACTTGTTTTGGGGAGTATGAACTTATTTCTAATTTCGCCTTCAAATGCTGCTCCTTCCTTTTCTGAGAGATAAAGAAGTATATCCATCTCTTCAGGTTTTAGATTTCCTTTCTGTCTAATAACATCAGAAACAAAGTTCTGCAGATTTGATTTTTCAGGGGTGACTTCAGTATTTGTTTGTTCCTCTCCAGGAGATTGTTGTTCAATAAAACTATTTTCTTTATAAATATTAGTTTGATTATCGGAGGTATCGGAGTTGTACGGATCATTTTTGTTAACGGTATCCTGCATTTGTGGATTAGATTTTCTTTTGTACTTTCTTAATATGAAAAATCCAATTGATACTGCAAGTGGAATTAATAGTAAATATGCTGTGCTCGAATACAGAAATGGCTGCTCTTGCCTTGGGACATCAAGACTGTTGAGGGCCAAAGTAGCGTATTCTATTGCCTTAGGATAGTTTCCCTGGGAAAATTCAATATTTGATTTTGACACAAATTCAGATGCTTGTGAAGTATCAACATTCATGTCTTGAAATTCTTCAATCTTGCGAGTGGCGTTGCTCATCATATCCTTGGAAACTTCAAAAGACTCCGTAATTGTTGAGGACAAGTCACTTGCATTAGTAGCAAGGCGTTCTGCATCAATAAAATTACTCTGATTCAATGCAGTCTTTGCATTAAGGAGTATGTCTTTGACACTACCAAGATTTATCCCTAAATGTTCACTCTCTGCTTTTGCTAAATCTAATTCTGCAGAATTTATGGATATTGTGGCCTGTTCTCGTGTTCCGGCATAGCCAATCACATAATCAATAGAAATTCTTCCCTTATCAAATGATAATAAATTCTGTCCTCCTAATTTTCTAATTAATGATGGAGATTGTTCTCCTAAATTAGTTACCACAGCATCATTGGGTAATTTTACTGTAAATGGAAAAGCAGAATCAATAAGAAAGCTCCATTCTCTTTCCTGCTTATTAACTAGATCCGGAGTTTGATATGTAATTCTTATCTGCGATTCATTTTGCGAATTAATCTTTATTTCGTTAGTTACAGAATTGAATGTATATGCCAAATATTTAGATATGTAATTTCTTACCAAAATTTCATTGATATTGCCACCAATTAATGGTAGCGTAATTTCGCTGGTATTAGATTTCAATCGAAGGTCATATTGCACAATTGAGTCACCATTGGATAAAATACCAATAAATACAGAGTTAACTTGATATTGAATTTGGGAAAAAGCCTTATCAAAGATACTACCAGAAAGAATAACAAATACTATTAAAACGATTACAGGTCCATATAATCTCAATACAAAAACAACCTCAAATAAAAAACACTCTCATCAATTCTTGAATTATCAAAATTTGAGAAATGACTAAATCCCAACAGACCAGACAAATCGCAACTCATTAAAAGTTTGTGATTAATTTTCATATGATTTGTTAGGTTGTATTATTTACATTGAGATATTTTTTTAGGTCACTTTTTGAATACTGTTCGATCCATTTGAATTTTCTCTGAAGAGTACTTGTATAAATTTTTGTCCAATCCAAATCTACGTATTCACACCATGATTTGAAAACGCGTGGATCTATATAATTTCTTAATGAAGTACCTAGATTATAATCTCGAGTTTCTTGCTGGAGTCGTATTTGGAATTCAAGTTTTTCAATTCTTTGTTCCTTCTTTAACTTTTGTAGCTCCGTTTTCCATTTTTTCTCTTTCAAGTCAAGTTTTAGTTGCTTAATCTTCTCCTTTTTATTGGCTAATGACTGTTCAAATTTTTCCCATGACTTTTTGCTTGCCGGGTTCTTGGGATCTATTCCCTTTTTATGATTACATGTTATGGCAGCCTCAAGGTTTGCAATTTTCGCTACATATATTTTCTTAAACTCGCTTTCATTCTTACTAACTTTTAGAACTGGTGAAGAAAGGTGCTTCTTTACTATTGCAGTTGCAATGTAAGTTCTAAAAACTTTTGCAGTCAGGTTAGGAAGATTGTCTTTATCTATTGATCTAAGGAATTTATTTACTTTTGTTGATGTAATGTCTTCAAAGATTTCATCAGATTGACCCTTTCCTTTCATGAAGAACAGTAAATTTTCATAAAGCGCTTTTGTATCCGAACTGGATATTTCCAAGGTTTTTTGCCAAGGAACACTATCTTTGCCAAGAAAATTGAATTCTATCTGAACCTTGTCATTAATTTTTGGAAATTTGAGATGTTCTACTCTGAGGGTAGAGGCGCCAATAGTGTCTGCTTCATCAGGATCTTTTTCATCACCCACTCTCATAGCCAGCTTAAAAATGAGATAGCAAACTGTAGCGACTTTTCTTTTGGTTGTATCTTTAGCATATAACATCTGATTAATAATTTCCTTTTCAATGGCACGAATGTAATTTTCTAATTTCTTTGCGATGTCATATTTTGCCTTATCGTTGTCTTGACGCAGGTAAGATGAATCATGAAGCCAGACATATTTTCTCTTTCCAGTCAGAATTTCTATCCATGAAGCAAGCCATGTTGAATAATGATCATGCACAATCGCCTTCCATGGACCTTCAGGTACAGATGCATTCTCCCCTAGATTGAGAGTCACATCATTAGGAGTAACTCGAGGTTTCCATCTTCCTCTTAGCGGGTGTAGTCCTCTTCCCATAAATATTCCGGGGGGCTCAACCAACCAATTGGCAACATCAACTTCTATTCCGTTTATTTTGGCTTTTCCATAAATCGATTTCAGTTTTTCCTTTTCTAGTTTTTTTTCTTGACTAATCCTTCTTTTCTCTTCTCTTGGAAGTGATTTTATTCTTAGTTTTTCACTTTCCTTTATCTTTAATTCCTTATCAACCAAATTAAACGCCTCGGTCATGTCAATTTCATCAATTTTTTGTAGCGATTTGAATCTGTTAGGAAATAGTTTCTTCAAATCATCAATAAAATTAGATTGAAAGACAGCATCTTTCACATAATGGGTATCCTTCTTTTTTGCCCAAGCATAAATAATCTCTTCTTGTTCGCGATTTAAGAATAGAATTTCTCCTCTAATTTTGATATTTATTCCACGTTGAACATACTCAGGCGGAAAAGCTACACCATTATGTTCCAGTTCTGTCCATTTATTGGAAGTGGCAACTTTAGACGATATGGTCAACTACACTCAAAATGTCGTACTAACTATTCTTAAACCTTATCCGTTCAATTATCTAACACATTTTCCCTTCTACTCAATTGATTTATTTAATATGCTGAAAGAGTAGTAATGTGAATTCAATTCAACTGGTAAATTTTCCAGTAAAGCTGACATTCAAAATAAGTCAAGTCTCTGAAATCAAGTCAATGATTGATAAATTCATTGAGTATTACAGAAGGTCCGAGTCAGAAGAGTTCAGTTGTAGAATTTTGCTACCTCGCCATCTGGAATCCGAAAATGATGTAAAAAGATTAGGATCCACTATACATACAGAAATAATGCTCTCACTCAAAAAGAACAAGTTAGCTATGAATTTGAGAGATATACGATATATCCACGACGCTAATACTTATGGCTGGTTATTGTTGAATCCAAAAGTGGCGGAAAAATTATAGAAAAACCAAGGGATTCTATCTACTGTCGAATATTTTTGAATTTATTTATCGTGAAAGGAACTTCGAGTTTCAAGATGTTACTCAATGTTATAGAAATAACTAGTCCTAAAAGTAAACCTCCAAACAAATCACTCAAATAATTTAATCCCAGAAGAAGATTCGATAGCATAAGCATCGGTGGCAGGATCCAGAGAATTTGGGCATACTTTTTACTTTTTAGCTGAACAATAGTCCGAACAATATAGGCTAATGATGTTATGATTGCGGTGTGATTCGAAGGATAGGAGAATGAGCGGGCCTCCGTTAGCAGACTATCACTTTCAAGCTGAAAACCCTTTGGTAGATTAGGTAGCCCTTGCGATTCAGGGGGGTTTGGCTGCGCAATTAGTGGCTTCATATAGGAAACCAAAATTGCTAATGTCATGATAGTTATCATCAGTATCATTCCCATTTTTCTTGTTCTTCTAATAATTGTGAGAATTATTGCGAGGAGAATTAAGTTCACCACTTCTCCAAAAGATGAAATGACTACGAAAGTGTAGAGTAATGATTGATCTGGATTAAAACCGCTAATCGCGTTGAAAATAAAAGAGTCCATTGAAGATAGAAAATGGAAATGGACCAAGACCGAAAGTATAATGAATGCCAGTAATATTGCTATAAATTGAAATGATCGGATATGTATCAATCATGATTACCGGAAAATTATATACGCAAAATTGAACATAGATGTTACTGTAAATGAAATAACATAAATCTCATTAATTGTAAGCTTGGTCAATAAAGTGAGGATTCATTTTTAATTTGTTCTGCTGATTTGGGATCGTTTTCTGAATAATATTTCACCATTCCTACTTTTAGTACCTTCAGTGATAATAGTGCGCATTTGATTCTAGCAGGGCCCAGGTTGGTCAACCCAATATTTTCAAGAATGTCCTCCTTTTTCAAATCCTTTACTACATTGAGATCCTTACCCATGACTAATTCTGTCAACATGGAAGCACTAGCTTGGCTAATTGCACATCCTTTACCTTCAAATTTTACGTCCCTTATTATTCCTCCATCTACCTTCAAATGAATATCTATTTCATCGCCACATAGAGGGTTACTATCATGAACTGTAACATCAGCATTCTCTAACTTACCCTTGTTTCTTGGATTCCTGTAGTGGTCTAGTATGATCTCCCTGTATATATCATCGCTCATATCTTGAAGATTCTCCCCGCCTCTTTAATAGCATTAACAAACTTATCTATTTCTTCCTTAGTATTATAAATGTAAAAGCTTGCCCTAGAAGTTGCTGGAACGTCTAGTCTTTGCATTAAAACCTGGGCACAATGATGACCCGATCTAATTGCTATTCCATGATCATTCATTATCGTAGCAAGGTCATGAGGATGAATATCTGCAATATTAAATGAAATAACTCCTCCTCTGTAATTAGGATCTTTTGGTCCATATACTGTAAGATGATTTATTGATAGAATTGACTCTAGTGCATATTCCGTCAAGTCAATTTCATGCTTCCTAATATTTTCCATTCCAATTTTTTCCAAATAGTCAATTGCTGCACCAAATCCAACTACATCAGCAATATTCGGAGTACCCGCCTCAAATTTGTAGGGCACTTCGTTATAATTTGTGTGAAATTTGAAAACCTCCTTAATCATATCCCCGCCACCCATAAACGGTCTCATTTTCTCGAGTAATTCTTTTTTAGCATATAGTACTCCCACCCCGGTTGGACCCAACATCTTATGTGCAGAGAATACTAGAAAATCACAATCCATATTTTTGACGTTTACTGGCATATGTGGTACTGATTGTGCACCATCCACCAATACGGGAATGTCATTTTCATGGGCAATCTTGATAATCCTTTCAATAGGTACTATAGTACCAAGTACGTTTGACATGTGGCTTAGTGAAACCAGTCTTACTTTTTTTGAAGAAATCAATTCAATCAAATGTTCAAGATCTAAAAATCCGTTTTCGTCAATTCCGACATATTCTAATCTTGTTCCAATCTCCTGAGATAGTATCTGCCAGGGGACTATGTTACTATGATGTTCAAATTCAGATATGGCTATGCCATCATCTTTTTTCAGATTTGTTCTTGCCCAAGAGTGTGCAATAAGATTTATTGATTCAGTAGTGTTCCTTGTGAAGACTATTTCTTCAGGACGCACATTGATAAAATTGGCAATTTTCTCCCGACTTTGCTCATATAACGTTGTTGCCTCTTCAGCTAACTGGTAAACTGCTCTATGTATATTAGAATTATAATTTGAATAAAAATCAGTAATTGAGTTGATTACAGAGTATGGTTTTTGTGTAGTAGAAGCATTATCGAGATAAACTAGTTCCTTGCCATTAATTTTTTTCTTAAATATTGGAAAATCATTTCTCAGTTCATAGCTATTTACAACGCTTCTTTGCATCAATTTTTAAATTAAGTCCCAAGAAATATAAACTTAGATTATGACAACTTACGGGTAAGTAGATTTGGAATATTTTTCTGCAAATGGCGGACAATAGTTCGACAGGTTCTCGACACACATGATCTTGCCGTGGGTTATCCTTACAAACAATTTTTTATAATACAAACCATCATGGCAGCCGAATAGGTCTAATTTCTTGAAGATTTTTGAGGTTAAGGTTCTCCCCTTTTTGTCTCTGTCGAGTAAGAGTATGACTTTCCTACCACTCCATGATACATGATCTACAAAATTCGTAATACCCTTAAAATTATTATAAACCAATATTTCACCACTGAATCCTAATTCTCTCAAGGCAGATTCATCCTTTTTGCCCTCTACCGTAACAATTGCTCCTGCTATGCACTCTTGATTTAGTGATTCGATAAACTCTCGAATTTTCAGGGCTATTTCTTCCCTATCGTGCATCATCTATTGAATTAAGTACAAATTCAAACTTAATGAATCTTGTCTTGAAATCCCAATAAAGTATCTAACTAAATAGTTGACTCTGTGTTTCGCATTGTAAAAGTGTATTTACAATTTGATATTTGGCAAAGACTTATTTTTCATTTGTTTAGATCTAAATTACTCGTATGCTGGAAAATTACCTAATGAGCATAGGTGGATCAGAATGGATAATTATAGGACTTCTTGTAGTTATTCTCTTATTTGGTTCAAAGAAATTACCTGAATTTTCAAGAACTATAGGAAAATCTATGGGCGAATTTGAAAAGGTTCGTACGATGTCCCTTAAACAAAGAATCGATGATGATTCTAATTATTTAGGACCTCGGATTTCTCAGGCTGTCGACAATGAACGGCACAAACTCGAAATGCTAGCTGAGTCTTTGGGGATAGATCATGTCAACAAAAATGATGAAGAATTACGGCTCCTTATTTTGGAGAAAATTAACAGATGATTCGACGTTCTTTTAACATGGTTTTTTGGACATTTTCTTTCAATATTTAAATATCTGATTTTTTCAACTCACGTAATGTCAAATTCTGCAATTAGTGGAATCAATCCATTTGAAGTGGCGCTTACTCAACTTGATGAAGTTTCATCTATCATAGGTCTTGATAAAGGGCTCCATCAGTTTTTGGCTCAACCAAAACGGGTATTGACGATATCTATTCCTGTCAAAATGGATGATGGAACTATCAAGGTTTTTACTGGTTTTCGTTCTCAACATAATGATGCTTTAGGACCATTTAAAGGTGGAATACGTTATCACCCTCAAGTAACAATTGAAGAAGTCAAAGCGCTCTCTATGTGGATGACATGGAAATGTGCCGTAGCAAATATCCCGTTTGGTGGTGGGAAGGGTGGTATAATATGCGATCCAAAAAGTATGTCGGAAGGAGAATTAGAAAGAATGACCAGGAGGTATGCGTATGGAATTTCAGATATCATTGGACCATACAGGGATATTCCTGCTCCCGACGTATACACCGGAGGAAGAGAGATGGCTTGGATTATGGATACTTATTCTGTTATTAAGGGTAATTACATTCAACCTGAGGTGATCACAGGCAAACCGATACAAATTGGAGGTTCCCTTGGGCGTAATGAAGCAACGGGTCGAGGCCTGGCAATTACAGTAAGAGAGGCCGCCAAGAAACTGAATATCGATATGAAAAGCGCAACCATTGTTGTACAGGGTTTCGGGAACGCTGGACAATTTTCTGCCCAGCTCGTTGAGGAACAAGGAGCAAAAGTTATTGCCGCAAGTGATTCAAAGGGATGCATAATAAACAAAAACGGAATCGATACTGTTTCACTCAGAAAACATAAAGAAAAAACCGGTTCTGTGTCAAATTTCCAAGGCACTCAGCCTATATCCAACAAGGAGCTACTTGAAACGGAATGTACTATATTGATTCCTGCTGCTTTGGAAAATCAAATAACAAAAGATAACGCTGGAAATATAAAGACAAAAATTGTTGCAGAAGCTGCCAACGGACCAACAACTCCTGATGCTGACAAGGTATTATATAATAACAATATAATGGTGATTCCGGATATTTTAGCCAACGGAGGAGGAGTTACAGTATCGTACTTTGAATGGTTACAGAATTTGCGTAGGGAATATTGGACAGAAGCGGAAGTAAATGATAGGCTGGATACTAATATCACAAGAGCATTCTTGGGCGCTTATGATACCCATTTGAAACACAATACTGACATGAGAAAGGCAAGCATGATAGTTGCACTAAACAGTGTTGTAGATGCCATAAAGATACGAGGATTGTGGCCCTAACATCAAAAGTATCGCTAGGGCAATCGAGATTTTAAAAAAAGTATCTAAAAAAAATTGTTTTATTCAGTTGAAAATGAATGTCCACATGAACACGATTTGGTTACATTTGGATTATTTATCTTGAAACCAGATCCCATGAGACTTTCGATATAATCAATATTTGTTCCTTTAAGGTATTTTTGACTATAGCTGTCCACAATCATTTTGATTCCGTTTTCATCGATAACACTGTCATCTTCGTCTGGTTTCTCTTCAAAACCCATACCATATGAAAGGCCAGAACAACCACCACCAGAAACATAAACTCTGAGGTATAAACTATCCTTATTTTCTTGTTTCATAAATTCAGTTACTTTCTCAGCAGCCTTTGGACTAATTGTAATCAGTTGCGTTTGATGTGTACTTTCCATTATCAGTACATGCCCAAATAAACTATAATAACCTTTTGAAAAATTGAAGATTCGAGTGGAAATAACAGTGGGGTTTGAAATAAAAATTATTTCAAGCTTTCCTTAATCGTGTGCCATTTTGCCAAGCTTCCAGCTGCAGTTATCCATGTGATTACAGATTGGTAGACCGGTATGTTGAACTCTTCAATTTTTTTAGAAATCTTTTCGGTAAATGGACCACCCATAGCTCCTATTAGTATCGGTTTTTTCTTTTGTTTCTGAAAATCAGCTAGGATATCAACTATTTTTTCTTCCAGTGGATCATCTTGGAACACAAACCAAGGCATGACGATATCTATATTGGGATCATCTAGGAATGCTTGAATAGCAAACCGGTAATCATCAGCACTTGCAGAACCAGTAACGTCACATGGATTACCAATTACATAAGTTGCAGGATAATGTTCTTTGAATGATTTCATAGTTTGATCACTTAATTGGGCCAATTCCAGATTTAGTCTTTCAAAATTATCAATTGCAGCAATGATTGGTCCTGCTCCATTTGTAACCATCGCAATCTTGTTTCCTTTTGGAACTGGTTGCCAGGTTAAAGCCTTAAGCGCAGAAGTTAATTCCTCATATGAATCCACGGAAATGATTCCTGTTTGTTCAAAGGCGCCACTTATTACAGCAAACGAGCCTCCAAGAGAACCAGTATGAGAGGCTGCCTGTTTCGCACCTTTTGTAGATCTACCATTTTTGAAAACTACAATAGGTTTTTGATATTGTTTTATGACATTCTTTGCCGAGTTCATAAACTTGCGACCATCCCCTAGTCCTTCCACATACAAACCAATTACATTAGTACTAGGATCCTGCGCCAAATAATGTATCATATCAGCTTCGTCAACATCCGATCTGTTACCATAAGAAATCATTTTGCTTAAGCCAAATGCATCAGAAGTCTCCATGAATGCAATTCCAACAGTACCACTTTGGGACAGGAATGATACATTTCCTTGCTTAGGTCTTAACATTCTACGATGACCTTGAAATGCACAGTCCAATCTGTTTTCTCCATTAAATATGCCAATGCAGTTTGGACCAATTATTCTGACTTTTAATTCACGCGATAGATCTTGGACACGTTTCTCAATAGCAGCACGTTCTCCTCCAAGTTCCTTACCACCGCCAGATATTATTACCATGTTGTGGATATTCTTTTTTCCACATTCTACAAGGAGATCTGGAACAAACTTTAGATCGACAGTTACAATAACAACGTCTACAGGGTCTTCGATGTCCATGAGATTTTTGTAAGCTTTTACGCCCATTATTTCGGGATATCCTTTAGCGTTCACTGGATAGACTTTGCCTTTGTAATCATGTTTTGCAAGGCTTTCCATGACAGAATTTCCTATCTTACCTACCTCTGGTGATGCACCGATCAATGCTACAGATTTTGCGTTAAAGAATAAATCCATGTAGCTTGAATCAGGGTTGGCCATCGAAATTGCATCATCTGACGATTTGTCCTTAAGGATAATTTTTGCATCTACCACGTAATAACTATCAGGATATACCACAACCGGATTAAAATCAATACTTTCGTACTTTCCGGCCATATCCACTCCGAGGGTGCCAATATTTACAATTGCTTCACTCAGCATGTCCAAATCAACTGGCGTGGAACCTCTGAATCCTTTCAGAATATCTTTTCCTCTTAGGGATTCCAACATCTTTGCCGCTTCATTTTTCGTGACGGGCAGAACTCTGAAGGAAACATCTTTGAATAACTCCGTATAAATGCCACCGAGACCCACCATTATCGAGGGCCCAAATTGAGAATCATTTTGGAGACCAACAATTAATTCAACACCTTTTGGAACCATCTTTTCCAGTAATACGCCCTTAACATCAAATTTTTCCTTCAGTCGATTAAACATATCATCAAATGCTTTCTTAACTTCATCCTCAGAACTTAATCCTACTTTAACACCGCCAACGTCTGTCTTGTGTAGGATATCTGGAGAAACTATTTTTGCAACCAACGGAAATCCAATTTCTTTTGATTTCTGCACTGCTTCATCGCTGTTTGTCACGAGCGCATATTTTGGTACTTTGATTCCGTATTCACTAAGAATGTCCTTTGAGGATTCCTCTGTTATGACTCTGGGATTGCCTTTTGAAGACTCTACAATATTTTGGATCTTTTGTTTGTCAACCATCTTTATGAAAAAAGGTTTTCTTTGTTTTTAATTAACTTTACTCAAGCTAGGCATTAAGTTGTGTCTGGAATATGTCAGATACTTTCCAAAATATTATTTTTCTTTTTAAAAAAATTAGTCAATTTGAAGACGGTATTACAATAATCAAAAATACGTGAATTCCTGGCAGTTTCCGATCGCATCTGACCAGTCAATTCATCATGAATTTGTAAATATTGCATTCCTTTTGGAGTAATGAGGTAGTGAGCTTCACTACCCATAGATTTTAAAAGATTGTATTTCTTTAACTCAAAAATGAATTTCATAAACTGCGACACTGAGAGCTGTGCCTGTAATTTTGAATATATCTCCTCGTAGTCACAGTTTTTGTGCGCTGTTTTTAGGATAATAACTATCACATCTAGCTTACTAAATGATTCCACAGAAGATAAGAAAATATATGAAATAAAAACCTCGTCAATAACTCTTATAGTAAATGGATTTCTACATTTTCCAGTAATTTTATTAGAATAATCATAAGAAAAAAGTAGATATTTAATTGACCATTAATATTGACATATTTTCTATAAGATACATAAAACAAAATATCCAATTCACCTTTTTTCAATAACCAGTCCCAATAGCTGTTACTATAAACGATATTATACGTTGTATATTAGAAAATACTGCAAAATATTAGCCATCAAAATTCATTTTGAGAACCTCAATTTTAAAGAGAGGAAAAATCCTCATTAGTTCGTTTTCCAAATACGTATGTGTTTGATGTCAAATTGTATACCTTTGATTCCTCGTACATTTCAAGATAGTTTTTTCCCTTTTCTGTAGTGTGGTAAGTCATAGATCCTTCAGATAAATTACTCCTCTCCACGACGAGGTCATTAATCATTAGAATTTTTATGTATTTTTTTATCTGTCTATAATTCAAGTGTGCCTTGGACATTATGGACGATTTCCTTTCACCGTTGATGGTAGTAAACAATATCATCGCGATAATATCAGTGGCACTTCTATAATTCAACATGAATTTGAAATGAAATGTCTCTATAAATAGAAAGGTAGAGAATAATCTGGTTTTTGAATAGCTAACATTTACTTTTTCTCAATGAACTAACATTGAATTGTGTATTACTAAACTTGATTATTTGTATGCTACAACAATTATTGCTCCGCCAAACATTTTTCTTGTAAATTTAACTTTGGAAAATTTATTGAGTAAGAGTTCATTCAGGACAGAATTCTTTGGCCATCGCAGGAAAGTTCCATACAGTGTTTTAAATCTCAAACCACTCTTACCAGAAACAGAGTACGCAATTATTCCCAAGATGTATTTCAGATAAAAGGTTACGAATGTTCTAAACAGAATGTTGTCAGGCTTGCCTATGTCAACAATTATGAATCTGCCTCCATTTTTGAGAACCCGATGTACTTCGGAAATAGCTTCGAATAATGAAAAGGAGTCACGTAGAGAATATCCACACAAGACTACATCCAATGAGGACTCTTTAAATGGCATATTTTCAAACACTCCACACGAGAGATTAAGCCTTTGACTCTTTTTATCTTGAGCATAATTTAGCATCTCACGTATCGGATCATGTAAAATTATCCTCGCATTTCCGTTTAGAATCTCCAAAGCTTTTGATGACATATTACCAAATCCTGAACCTGCATCTAGAATCAAATCACCTGGATGAATTTCACCCATCATACCCAATTTGCGGTATTTATCATCCTGACCCAGAGAAATACTCTTGTTAACCTTATCGTAAACTGGGATTATGCTTCTCAGTACTACAATGACTTCTTTCCAATAGCTTAGCCCCAATCCAGACAATTAACATAGATTTGAAAAATGAATGGGTATTTTTTTATTTTGGCCGAAATTGTCAAATCTAGGAGATGTCCTCCGGATTTTCAATTCATCGCAAATCGCCAGTATCAAGGAGGTTCACAAAATTGATAAGGGACTCCTATTTATGGAATACTGTCTGCTAATATGGAATACATATGCGAATCTTGTGGCACCCTATTACTGCATAGTAATCAGGTAACGCTGGATAGTATGAAGGATATTCATAGTCAGCTTTGTTCCGTTAAAAGGCAAAACATAGCAACACCTGTTCCACAGGTGCCCCAAAAATCAACACCGAATGTTCAGCCTTCCCTTTCGAATACACCATCTCCATCTCAAGTCCCCAATTCTCCATCAGCCCAACAATCAACGACAGTTGCATCGGCTCCTGGTGGACAAACTACTATTTCTCTAACAGGTACTGGAACAACCTATTCCAAGATAGAAGGTCCAATCGATCCTGAATTCAGATCAAAGCGTCAAGTAAAGGGAACATTTCAAGGAATTAAGGTTTGGGGTCCTGTTGACCCGCCAGGGCAGCTTGGTATCTGGGGAACCGAAGTTACGGTGGATTTCGATATTTGTGTTGCTGACGGTGCATGTATTGAAGCCTGTCCCGTAAATGTTTATGAGTGGCTAGATACGCCAGGACATCCCGCATCAGAGAAAAAGCCTTTCATGATAAGAGAAAAAGATTGCATTTTCTGTATGGCATGTGAAAATGTATGTCCTCCGCAATGCGTAAAAATATTCCAAAAGGGCCAATAATTCAACTCGTAAAACATTTTGAAAACTGACAATTGATGTTTGACATTGTAGCTACAGGTGGTACATTTGATATTTTGCATAAAGGCCATTACATGCTTCTACTAAAGGCGTTCGAAGTTGGACGGCAAATAATAATTGGAGTAAGTAGTGACAGTTATGCAACTCGAAATCACAAGAAAATAGTTAACAATTATAACATCAGACGGGAAAAATTGAAGAAATTTATTGATAAAAATTTTAAGAAATCTAACTATACTGTTTATCAACTTGATGATTTCTATGGGCCCACAGTGCTGACAAGAGATGTACAGGCCATCATCGCTACTGAGTCATCCTTGGAAAACTGCGTCAAGATCAATAGCCTAAGAGAGACAAAAGGCATGACACCGCTAGAGATAATACTTGTTCCTTTGGTAGAGGACATAGAAGGTAAAGTGATATCATCAACAAGAATACGTGATGGTGAAATAGACGTAAATGGAAACAAATTAACTTTCTATTAGAAACTTTAACTCAATTAAGCGTTAACTTTAACAAACACTACTATGAGGTCTCGTGCACGACGTTCAATATATTATCCTGACCATAGGTTCTTATCACAACCAGGGGACCTAATATTAATTCTCTAACCAATTCCCTCAATTTTATTGCATTAATGTTATCTTTCATCAGAACAGCATGACATGATTTATCTTTCAACAGTAGAACAATTTCGTTGTCTACAATTTTTATCACTTCGATAACAAAATGTACACTATCTTTATCTGGTAACAACATACTCCCTAATTTTTCGGTTTCATATGAATCAAGACATTCAAATCTTGTGACCTTATCCAATTATTCATCTATCCTCACTGTACATGAAATCAGAGACTAAATCTTTGGCCTTTTCCCTCTTTTCCTGAAACATTGATATGAATGAAGTTGAGTGACTTGACAAATCGTGTTTACACTCTCCACAAAGAAGATTCCCACTTCTACATCTTAGTTCCCTCTCGTTGGATTCAGCAGGTGTATCAAACATATATTTGAGGTATGAAAAAACAGAACATACTCCAGGATTACCGCCCAATTTTTTCTGAAGTGAAATTGTTGGCTGTCCCCCTGTGAATGTATTAGATATTTTCTTTTCAATTATGTCTAGATCATCTGTAGTAAATATAGCTGTTTCAGGATCTGATGATGACATCTTGCCGACAGTTTGTAGACTTGGCAAGAATTTACTATGGATTTGTGCGGGTTTATAAAAACCGATTTTTTCCGCTATATCCCTGGTCAATCTCCAGTAGGGATCCTGATCTATTGCAGCAGGTATAAGAACGGGCGTGGGTCTGCCTTCAATTATTGAGGGGAGAAAACATGGAACTGCTTGAAGAGGAGGAAATCCTATCATGCCAATATTGGTTGAATTAGTAAAGCCAAAGATACTCTTTGCAGTTGAAAATGTGATCCGTTTTGCTATCTCTAATGAAGTTGAATAGAGGTGTTTTATGTGCTTTGAATTGACGATTATCTTGGTTTTACTCTTGTTGAAACCTATTGCAATAATGTCAAGAATATTCTCATACACATTCTTGTTGATCTCTTCCATTGATTTGTTTCCATACAAGAATTTTTCGTCATCGGTAATCTGAAACAAAAGGTTGGAATCAAATTTGTCTTGCAAGTGTTTGGTTAGAAACCAAGGCATCAGATGACCAAGGTGTACCATTCCAGATGGTCCCCTTCCAGTGTACAGGTAAAACTTTTCATTGTTTTCATATTTATTTAATATCCAATCAAGATCTCTATGGGAGAAAAAGAATTTGTGTTCAAGTAATGGATGTAATTCACCAGTAAACGACTTGAATTTTTCGAGTAATTCGTCAGTTATTTCCTGTGTTCCAAATTTTTTCATTAATCGAGCATAATCTACAGATCCCTCTACTTTCCACGGGGTTACTTCAAAATCATCAGAATAATCCTCTTTTGATGAATCACTCATTTTATTATATATACAATGATTCGAGAGCTTTAAACGTTTAAAAAGTATTCCATCACTGTCTGATCCATATTTAAATGACGGAATTAAACTTGCATAAAATAGAGAAAAAAATTCTACTTTCACTTGTAAAGCATGATAAAATTGATATTGAGACATTAGCATCAAACACAAATCTTTCACTGGATAATGTGAGACGTGGGATTGAATGGTTAAAGTACAAAGGATTGGTGTCAGTGTTTATCAACAAAGATTCAATCGTTCAACTCGTTTCAGAAAAATCCAATGATGGATCTTCAAAAGATAAAACAGATGATTCAGTTAGTTTAACATTACCAGAAAGAAGAATAGTCGACTCAATAAAGAACAACGGTCAGAATGCCATCAGGATTGGCGATCTTGCCAAAATTTCAAGGCTATCAAATATTGAATTTGGTGTTGGAATACAGAATGCTCTTAGAAACGGTTGGTTGACTAAAGATGCAGATACTATGAATCTAACAGAAAATTCAGAAAAACTTTCACACGAGGAGATTCTTTTAGAGAGAATCTCAAAACTAAAGATGAAACTTTCAGATTTGACTGATCAGGAATTACGTGGGTTTAATCTCTTAAAAAAACGTCCAGGATATCTTAAAGAAACAATTGAAAAATCATTCGACATCTCTCTTACAAATGAAGGTAAAAAACTAGTACCGAGTATCAAGAATGACGAACAGGAAGGGATAAGTGCAATTACAGCTGAAATATTAAATAGCGGAAAATGGAAAAATGAGAAATTTACGGAAATAGATGTATCATCTCCTGTACGCTCTTACGCCATGGGAAGGACGCATCCTCTTACAGATATTATTAATGAAATTCGAGAAATTTTTGTATCAATGGGATTTACTGAAATTGAAGGCCCAACGATTCAATCATGTTTTTGGAATTTTGACGTATTATTTACCCCGCAAGATCATCCAGCAAGGGACATGCAAGATACATTCTACATTTCAAACTTGATTGATGAAGATATAGATCCTAATATTAGTAAACAAGTATCAAACTTTCACGCGATGGAATGGAATTATGACTGGGACATTGAAAAATCAAAGCAAACCGTTCTCCGTACCCATACTACTCCGGTTACTGTAAAATACCTTTCAGAAAGTAAGATGAGTGAAGGAAGAATCTTTTCAATAGGACGAGTTTTCAGAAATGAAAAAATGTCTTATAAGCATCTAATGGAATTTCATCAGATTGAGGGAATTGTAATTGGTGAAACAGTTAACTTGAGAGATTTGATGGGTCTACAAAAGCAATTTTATTCTAAACTTGGATTGGACAAAGTAAAGTTTTGGCCTACATATTTTCCATATACTGAACCTTCGTTACAATCAATGGTCTACATAGATAAACTTGGAAAGTGGGTTGAATTATTTGGTATGGGTATGTTCCGACCGGAGGTAACTCAGTCAGTTGGCATCACAAATAATGTACTTGCCTGGGGAGGAGGGCTTGAACGAATTGCCATGATAAGATACGGATTAGATGATGTACGCGAACTCTACGATAACAAGCTATCGTGGTTAAGGATGCAACCAATATGCCCGTTGTAGAATTCCCAGTAGAAGACATCAATAGGCTTTTTTCTGATTACGATCTAGAGTATATACTAAATATGCTACCATTTATAGGACTGGATTTAGAACACCAAGATGATGAAAATATAAGGTTAGAATATAGTCCAAATCGTCCGGATTTTTCCACTTTTTATGGTATTGCCAGAGCACTGAATGGGTTACTGGGCAAGGAAATGGGAATACCAAAATTTGAAATATTTGAGAATAGCAAAAATCTCATCAACGTGGACTCTTCGGTCCTAGAAATAAGACCATTTATAGTGGGGACGGTAGCTAAAGGTCATCAATTAAATAATAAAACCATCAAGCAAATTGTTTCTATGCAAGAAGATCTGCACAATGGACTTGGAAGAAAAAGGTCAAAGGCCTCCATAGGATTTCACAATTTGGACAACATGGATTTTCCGTTGGAGTACACAACTGCGGAGAATCTGAGCTTTATTCCTCTTGATAATTCTTCTGAATTAACATTAACTGAAATACTATCCGATACTGAACCAGGAAAGAAATTTGGAAAGTTGTTAGCTGAATCTCGGTATCCTATCTTGAGGGATTCAAAGGGAAATGTGATATCATTTCCACCAATAATTAATAGTGAAGGAACAAGAATACGAGATGGTGTTAATAATTTATTTGTAGAAGTAACTGGTATCGACAAGAAAGCTGTTTACAATGTCTTGGACAATATTGTTCCTACATTGGCTGATATTGGATTTAAGTTAGAGACGGTGATTATACAACAAGGCAATACTCGCGATTCTTTTACCGCAAACCTGAATACTTCTTTACCGAACATCAAAACAGATTACATCAACAAGGCTCTTGGGCTATCATTATCAAACGAGGATATAATAAATTGCCTCCGAAAAAGCAGATTGGATGCGACGGTTATAGATTCGGGTACAATTAATTGTGTGATTCCAAACTATAGAATAGATATTTTTGGTCCGATTGATATTGTTGAGGAAGTAGCAATCGGATATGGACTTTATAACATGGAGCCTTCTTTACCAGAATTCAGATTTAATGGCAACAAGAGCAGGCAAAATTATTTTTTTGACAAGATTCGACAGGCAATGATTGGCATGGGATTAATTGAAAATATCAACTTCATTTTGAGTAATAAAGATATTCACTTTAAAAAAATGAATCTAGATAAGCCTAATTTTTTTACAGTAAACAACTCAAAGAGTGATGAACATGATATATTGAGACAATCACTTCTTCCATCATTACTATTTTCATTGTCTAAAAATATACATGAAGAATATCCACAAAAACTGTTTGAAATAGGACCAATTTTCAAGCCAGAAAAAGAAAATTTTGAAAAGTGGAATTTGTGTTGCGTTAATGCATTTAATGGAGTAACATTCAGTGAAATTAAGGCAGTTCTACAGACACTTATGGAAATTTGCTTTAATGTCAAATTTGAAACAAAACCATCAGAAAATTTATCATTTGTTAGGGGTAGAAGTGCCGATATAATCTACAAGGGGGTAGTCATTGGACAGATAGGAGAAATTTCCCCTTTACTAATAGATAGTTTTAAAATAAAAATGCCCGTTGCCGCATTTGAGTTAGATCTCACAGAATTATTACGAATTTGACCAGAATATTTATAATGACACAAACTGATGTTATTATTACTTGGTCAATGACTAAATTGACGAAGTAGCCCCGGTAGAGAGTGCACTATGAGATGTACATTTAATGTATGGCTATCAATGACTAGTTGTGGGTCAGAAACGGGGTACATAATACTCCTATACTAATTGTAATCTATTGTTTGTGTCCTAAAATAAGGCGTGCATGAATAATAAGGGAAAACTATTTTGCAGATTAATTCTTAATTTCGTTAAAAAAATCCAAAATCATTGATTTTGCCTTATCAGACACATTAAATTGATCTAAAACTGTATTTGGATTTTTGAAGAGCTTCATTCTAAACTCAGGATCAGTATGGGCCCTACGAACTATGTCATTTATTGCTTTCAGATCGCTATCGCTATATTTCAAGCTATCCAGTTATACTATTCACGCATATTTCAAATTTTAGAAAAATTGATATTGATACCAAATTATTCAAATCATCTATGGAACTTGAGCCAATACTGCTCAGAAGCCAGAAGAAATTGAAGGGAAAAGTAACATCAAGAACGAAAACTGTACAAGAAACCCTTGATACTATTCTTCCGGTTTCAAGCAGTATTGGAGTAACAAGACTTGCAGACATTACAGACATGGACATTCTTCGCATACCAAATTTTTCAGCCGTTCTACCAGGAACCGAGGATTACATTTGGGTCTATAGTGGAAAAGGATCTACAAAATTGGATGCAAAGGCAAGTGCTTTAATGGAAAGCATTGAAAGATATTGTTCTTTGCCATCTGGAAATCAAAATAGGATGATACAAACATCTTATAAAGAAGTTTCAAATGTTTCAAAGACACTACATCCTTCTGACGTGGTAGAACCAATGTTGTTTGAATATGATGAAGATATGATTATGGATTTTCTATCCGGATATGATTTGATAAATAGCGAACATATAATGGTCCCCGCTCCGCTGGCTCTTTTTAGATATTCTCCCAAGCCACCTGCCGTTAATCCATTTGCGTATCATCATACTAACGGTCTTGCTTCTGGCAACGTTTTAGAAGAAGCAATATGCCATTCGCTCTGTGAAGTTATTGAAAGAGATGCAACAAGCCTTGCGGAATTAAATGCAAGTGCACTGCAGTACAATAGACTCAGAACAATGATTAAATATCTATCCGACAATGGAGTAAGTATAGATCCTATTCCTAGTACCGAATTTGTAGACGATGATGCCAAATATCCCGATGTCGATATTTCAAATATTGATTTCAAACCTGTATCAAATTTGGTAACAAAATTTAATAATTCTAACATCCCGCTCATAGTTAAGGATATTACCTCTCCTATAGGAATACCAACTTTTAACGCAAGTAGTATTGAGTGGATTACAGAAAATTATGGATACCTTGCTGAGGGACATGGAACTCATCCAGATGCAAGAATTGCATTATTGAGAGCAATTACAGAAGTTTCTCAGACACGAGCTGCAAATATTCAGGGTGCAAGAGACGATCTACGAAAAATCTCTTACGGAAATAGCAATAGTGATGAAAAAAAGACATGGCAATTTATGAAATCAAAAAACTCTGTCAAGTTTTCTGAGATAAAATCTTATGTAAACGACGACATTTTAGATGACATCAATCTTATACTTTCAAGGCTAAATTCAAATGGACTGAACCAGGTAATTGTAGTTGATCTCACAAATCCTCAAATAATGATACCTGTAGTAAGAACAATAGTACCTGGATTGGAAACATTCAAAATCACAAAAGCTGTGATAGGAAAAAGAGGAAGGGAGTCTTTTAAAACATGAACAAACCAATAGTATATCTTGGACCTACACTAAGAAGAGAAGAAGCAGTCAAGATTTTAGATGCTGATTATAGAGACCCAGCAAAGAAGGGAGATTTTTTGATGTTGTCTCAGGATTCGGACGAAAAAAAATATGTTGGGTTTATAGATGGAGTTTTCCTGCATGACTATCCTCCGCCACCAATTGAGGTGTATCATCTTGCAACACGAAAAAATATTGAATTAATAGGCGCGTCCAGTTTGGGGGCATTAAGGGCCGTTGAGTTAGAAAAGTTTGGAATGAAAGGAATCGGCAAGATTTTTCAACTGTTTAAGAATGGTGTAATTAACGCTGATGATGAGGTCGCAGTAACGTTCGTTCGGGGAAGCAACATCCTGCAATCTGAGGCCATGATTGACATTCGTTTCAACTTGTTCTTGGCGTACAAAAAAGGGATAATAACTAATGATGCCAAGAAAGGATGTGCAAAGATTGCAAAGAGCATTTATTTTCCATTTAGAAATTATGAAGATATCATAAATTTAACTCAACAAAAGTGTCCTTCGATTCATGATGAGCTTGAAAATTTTAGGAGCTACATATTGAAAAATAGAGATAGTCTTAAGGCTCGTGATGCCGTAAAACTTTTGAAATATCTAAAAACTGTATCCGAATAAAAGTATCCTTATGATTTAGAAAATACTTGACTATTCGGCTGAAAGATCCCAGAAATTCGCGTCCTTGAATTCTTCTATTGGCTTGCCCAATTTTTTCCATTCTTTAAATGATCTTGAATACAATCTAATTTTTTTCACGCCTCCCATCCTCAAAGCATAGTATGCAAGTCCTGACAGAGTTCCTACACTACCACAATAGGTGATAACCTCATCATCTGTGGATATACCTCTGTTTTCCATAAATCTTTTAATTTCTTGAGGTTCTCTAAGTATTGATTCAGTTGTTCCTAACATGGTATACGGTAAGTTAGTAGCTCCTGGGATGTGCTCACTCAAGAAATTTAGTCGTTCTCTCGAATCTACGAGAATTTTATTCTGCTCACTTTTTGCTTTTTCTACTTCATCATAATTGGCAAATATATCATTATTTACCCTAAGCGAATGCTTGGATTTTGGGAATACATTAATTTTTTTCTCCGTTTCAAATCCATAACTTTTCCAATTGGTAAAAGTTGTTTCAAGCAAAGATGTGTTAACATGTCCTACATACTGAAACGTCCATGCAACTCTAGCAGCAAGTGCACCAAATGTATCATCATATACAACTACAGGAGTCTTATCAGAAATTCCAGATTGTTCTAGCAATAGAACTATTTTTTCGGGGGTATCGTTGTCAAGCACCTTGGCAAGGGGTATTGATATTGCCGTTTTGATATGTTCCTTTTTGTATTCATCCTCCTTTCTGACATCCACAACTCTGACTGAATTTTTTCTAATCAAAGTTCTCAGAATATCTGCACTTGTCACTATATCCTGAAAATTGCTTGTTGAATGATTCCTTGATAAAATACTTTTAGTCTTTTTTTCTTTAGTAGCATATTTCAAGCTGCGCATTCTCCTCTAGCAGTCTTTGCACTGAATTTTACATCGTTACCGTAATCCATATAGGCGTCAGGATCTTCCTGGGGACTCGGTAATGAGATAGTTTCCATTAGGGCTTTCTTTATGTCATCCAGATTCTTTGCTGTTCTATTGCCATTAGGTGCTCCTTTCATCAGTTTGTTTATCCATATTGCAAGTGACTCATTAGTGCTTCGTTCCTGTCTGTAAATATCAATTATTTTTATTATGGTGGATATGACTCTTTTTGCTGGAACACGCATTACCGATTTACCCAGTACCCCGTCTTCTCCATCCTTTCCCCCAAACATCATCGTATACGTTGGGGTCATGGTTCCATCTATCCTTGTTGCCCCTCCGTAAAATCCTATTGTTGCAATTTCGTGTTGCCCACAAGAATTTGGACATCCACTTATCTTTATGGTTGAGTCTCTAAGGTCATCTTCAGTATCAAGTCCAAGTTCAATGAATTTGGATTGGATCTCTTTTGCCAGTCTGTGAGAATTGGTAATTGCTAGATTGCATGAAGTTGTACCAGAACATCCAACAGCTGATGACATGGTCAGCGCACCTGGATTTGCAAGTCCAGTTTTGGCGAGTTCATTATAGAATTCTGGTAGATCCCTGGCTTTAACGAATCTTACGGCAAAATTTTGATTAGGAGTATTCCTTGCACAACCCTCGCCAGAATAAGTTTGAATAGTCTTTGCAAGGGACCGGAGCTGATTTGAAGTTATATCGCCGGCACCCAACGTAACGAACACCACAAAGTAACCATTCTGTTTTTGGGAAACCACATTGGAGTGAACCCATCTTTTATACGGATCACTATTGATATCCACTTTTTCATTAATCAGCGGTAATTTCTTACCATTGGATAATTGCCTGATATTGGGACCTTCCGACTCTACTTTGTATCTATTTAATGTTTCAAGTGAAATGGTCATTTCTACATTTGACCTCTCTTTGATTACCAATTTCTGAAACTTTTCCCATCCCATTTCATTTACCAGATATCTCATTCTATTCCTAGCCATATTTTCACGATTTCCAAGTCTGTCAAACAATCTCACTGCAGCCATACATGTTGATACGAGTCTTTCTTCAGGAGTAAATTCCTCTAACTGGTATCCTATGAATGAAGCAGCTCCGAGGCCACCACCGAGGTATATCTTGAATCCATTAGTTCCATCCTTTTTAGTCGGGATCAGGCCGATATCAGCAATCCTTACCAATCCATGATTGGAGCAACATGCGAAATTGATCTTGAATTTCCTTGGTAGATTTTGACAGACTGGATTTCTAAGAAAGAATCGGGCAGTTGCCATGGCATAAGGGGTTGAATCAAATTCCTCGTCTGGACACACTCCAGCAAAATGACTACACATGACATTCCTCACTGTATTACCACAAGCCTCTCTTGTTGTCAATCCTACTTCAACTAAGCCTCTCATAACTTCACTTACATCTTCAAGCTGCACCCAATGAAGCTGGATGTTTTGACGAGTCGAAACATGGGCCGAACCAATTGAAAAGGCTTCAGAAAGCGTCGCAATCTTTTGTAACTGTTCTGGAGTTACTTCTCCACTAGGAATTTTGATCCTAATCATACTGTAATTCTGCTGTAAGCGGGATCCATAAGCTCCATGTTGAAGTCGGAAACGTCTAAAGTCGTCCTCACTCATTTTTCCCTTCCTAAAGAGTTTTACATTTTGACCAAAAATCTCTGTTTCTTCTTCTTTCCCCCACCTGGGATTGGATTTCGGAGAAAAATGCTTTTTATCAGGATAATTTAGAACTTCTTTTTTCAATACTATTCTAATTTCTTTTTCAAAACCATATATTTTTTATGGATTTAACTATTTTTGGCATTTTAGATGGATTAATGGGGCAAATTATTACCTTCAATCTTAACTCCGTATTCGCATCTACTAGTGTCAGTTCAAAGAAACCTGTAATATTTTCATGTTTGAGCGAAGCTGAGTTCAAACTGATTGTAAATACTCGATAAATTGACATTTCAGAATTAGAGTAGAGCATAAACAGTGGATGGGGAGAGATTTGAACTCTCGACCACCTGTGTGTGAGACAGGTATCATAACCAGTCTAGACCACCCATCCCAAACTTGATTAATATTTTCCCAATTAATATCTTGATAAATTTCTACCCGGCCACGAATAGATGAGCGTATCCTTTCATGTTCCCTCACTAAAACCTGTCAAGTAAGTCTCCTGCTCACCAGAAAGAGTATCTATATTGATGTCCATCGATTCTAACTTTGCTCTTGCAATTTCCTGATCTTGTGTTCTATCAATATCATATACTTTTGGAGAAAGCGATCCCTTCAATTGGATCAATTTCATGGCGCAAAGAAGCTGGTTTGCAAAGCTCATATCCATCACCTCTGAAGGATGTCCTTCCGCGGCGACTAGATTCACCAATCTTCCTTCTCCAATTAGGTATACTTTGTTTCCCTTGTTAAGTTGATATTCTGTTGTATTGTCGTTGATCTGTTTTACCAACTTTGAGTTGGATTTAAGGGCATCAATAGAAATCTCGACATTGAAATGTCCTGCATTGGCCAGGATGCTTCCATCTTTCATCTGAAGAATATGTTCCTCTCGTATTACGTCCTTACACCCAGTTGTAGTAACAAATAGATCACCTGTCGCGGCGGCAGAAATCATCGGCAAGACAGAATAACCATCAAGTTTTGCCTTCAATGCCGCGATGGGATCAATTTCAGTTATAATGACATTAGCACCATGACCAGCTGCTCTTCTTGCAACTCCTTTTCCCACATGTCCATATCCAGATACAACAACATTTTTGCCCGCAATCAATATGTTAGTGGCTCTAATAATGCCATCTAATGCAGATTGACCTGTACCATAAACATTGTCAAAATCATGTTTTGTTTCAGCATCATTGACGGCCATTATTGGGTATTTTAGTTTTCCATTTTTTTCCATAGCTCGTAATCTGACTACTCCAGTAGTCGTTTCTTCCGTCCCTCCGTAGACTTGGCTCATATTTCCGGCGGAATTATGCATTTCAACTGTCAGGTCTGCCCCATCATCAATTGTAACATTAGGACTTATTGCCATGGTTGCATGAATATCATCATAATACTGTTCATTTGAAACACCTCTACTTGCAAATATTGATACTCCTTCTTCAACTAGTGCGGCCGCGACATCGTCTTGTGTACTTAAAGGATTGCAACCACACCAAGTTAGTTCCGCACCCAAATCGCGTAATGTACGAATTAGAACACCCGTTTCTTTCGTAACATGTAGACAGCCGGCAACCTTAACGCCATCTAAAGGACTATTGAGTTTAAATTTTTTTTTTAGATTAAATAATACTGGCATATGAACCTCTGCCCAATCAATCTTTTTCTTTCCCTCTACAGCTAAACTAGGGTCTTTGATTCTGAATTTCATTCATCTGAGTGTTCTGTTGCGGACATATTATTCTTATTCACCTTGAATTAGCATTTTCTGAAATTCGGGGCCTTAACTTGAGAATAGTGATGGAAATTCATCTTACTATTATTATTATTATTTGAATAAACGCTCCTGTTGATATTAAGCAACAACGAAGGATTTGTGCAAACTAAAATTATAATAAATATGGGAATTACTTTATCAAGAAAACCATGAGAAGGCTCCAAATTGCGGTTATTGGATACAACCAAGATAAATCAAGTGAAAAAACAAATGAAATAGCATATCAGGTTGGAACCGAGATCGCAAAGGCAAACGCCGTGCTAATTTGTGGAGGCTTGGGCGGCGTCATGGAGAATGCATGCAAAGGAGCAAAAGATCACGGAGGTATGACTGTGGGAATAATTCCACAGGAAGAGGCTAAGTTCGCCAACAAGTTTTGTGATGTTGTTATTGCAACTGGAATAGGGTATGCCCGAGACTTTGTCGTGGCGACGTCTGCAGATGGAATTATCGCTGTGGGTGGAGGTGTAGGTACCCTGATAGAGCTATGCGTTGGATACATGTTAAAGAAAATTTTGGTAACAATACCTAGTAGCGGAGGAACTGCTGAAAACTTTGGTGGGAGATATCTTGATGATAGAAAAAGAGTGTTTATACAAACATCACAAGATGCCCACACAGCAGTCAAAATTATATCCGACTATTTTGGATCCCCACAAGAATCATAGTGATGATACCAAAAACGGAAATAAAAATTAGGCTAGTTCGAAATAGTCATTAGGTAGGGATCGGGCGCATAAAATGGTCCATTTTTTTCCTGCAGCTCATTCAAAGTTGATATTATTTTTTCAATTCCATTCTCCTTTCCAATCTCAAATAATTCCTTTTTAAGACCCATTCCTAATTTCAGGGCTTGTTCAACATCCTCTCTTGTGCACACCCCGTAGGAAATCAACCATGCAGCATTATTTATCGCAACTGATAAAATCCTAATCGGATCGTACTGTTTTGCTTCCACTTCAGATAATGGCACCCTTTCATAATTCTTGTCCCCATAGGAATAGAAACCCTCTCCTGATTTTTTACCCAATTTTCCTGATGAAAATAATTGTTCTATTCTAGGATGTGGGTTTACTACTTTTTTATCACGAGAGTACATCTCAATTGTCGCCTTGTGGATAACATCAAGTCCAGTATAATCAGCCAATTCGAATATGCCCATTGGTAGGTATAATTTGAACTTCACCGCTGAATCAATTTGAGTCATACTTTTACCGTCATTTTCTAGGCAGTATGCAGCCTCGTGGACTAAGGGTATGAATATTCTATTTACTATAAATCCGGGAACATCCTTGTTACACAAAATAGGATACTTTGACAATGATTTTACAAAATTTAATCCAAGATCGACAATAGATTTGTCAGTACTTGCTCCTGGAATAACCTCTACCAATTTCATCAATTGTGGTGGATTAAAGAAGTGCAACCCTATGAATCTGTCCGGTCTACTGGTTAATTGAGATATTTCACTAATTGGTAAAGTACTCGTATTGGACGAATAAATTGTCTTTTCTTGAGCAAATTGATCCACTTCAGAATAGACTTTTTCCTTTAGTTTGAGATCCTCAGGGACGGCTTCAATCAGCAAGTCAGCATCTTGCAAAGCTTCTTTCAATTCAACAATTGGCTTTATTCTAGCATAAATTTTGTCAGATTCTTGTTTGTTTATCTTGTTTTTTTCTACCAGCTTATCTAATGACCATCTTATCTTATTCATTGCATTGTCCAAAAATTTTTCTTCTACGTCTCGCAACACTACATCATATCCATTCATTGCAGAAATCTGTGCTATACCATGACCCATTATTCCGGATCCTAAAACTGTGATTTTATTTATCTGCGGCAACAGTAATATTCCTAAATTCATGATTTTTAATGTTGCGATTGTTATGCTGTATTATCAAATAACCATAAACCGAACAGCTTCTCGAAACTATTTTATTGATAATTGCCTTTCATGAATTAATTACAGTTGATTAGACCATTTGCGCTAATGCTAAATCAAGATGATCCAAAGAAATGTAGTGCGTTAAAATTGATTAGATTTGGCGCCGTTTTGCCCACCAATTCCATACGGCATAAAATGCTTGTGCTGAATCCTTTTGCTAATGAAGTTGTTTGCAAATCCGATAAGACTTTGGTAGATTCTATTTGTGTAATCGACTGTTCGTGGAACAAGGCAGAACATGTTTTGACAAATCATAAATTTTTGAGGAAAGGTATCCCAAGAAAAATACCTGCATTATTGGCAGGAAATCCAATAAATTATGCAAGACTTGGTAGACTATCAAGCGTTGAGTCTCTGTCAGCGTGTTATTATGTTCTTGGGGAAAAGAATTTTGCATCTAGCTTACTTGACAAATTCAAATGGGGGCATACTTTTCTAGAGTTAAATCATGATGCATTGGAGGACTATTCTTTTGCAGAAAACAGAGACGAAATAATGAGAATTGAAATAGACTACTTTGGAAGCCATATCTTAAAGAAGGATTGAGTACGTACCACCCCGACAATATTTCAACTATTCTTCTTTCACTCGAATGATAGATTCCATATTTGGTATCCATCATGTGTATGGGACAGGAATAAATGAGATACTAGGAACATAAAAAAGGTCTACTATTCTTTGCCTAGAAGTAACCACTCTATTATTTTGTCAAGATCATTGCTAGTAACTGTGACTCTTATCGGCCCAAGGGGTGACTCTTCATAGTGTTCTGCAAATGAAATTACACCTCCATATGCTGCCTGTTTGTTCAAATAGAACCAGGTGACATTGCCTTTTCTATTCCATTCCAAAAGTCTTCTAAGAACTCCCACGGAGGATCTTGATCTCACGCCAACTCGAATATAGTGTAATGACATAAGTCCTTTGCAAGTAGCTTCTACACGTCCATCTGTTACTACAGGAGTGCATCCATTGGCTACATTTAATAGACATTTTTTTACTTTTTCTGGATCTTCAGATGGATTAAGAATAGTTTCTATCTTTAATTCAACATTCTCATCTTGAAGATCATCTTTCCACATCTAATATCATCACCCATACATTATTTGATCTTGTTTTCTTCAATCCATTTTTGTACCGTATGAAGACTAAGCTCACACAGTTCTGATATTGAAATATCATTATTTGAAATAGTTTCATCTGCCAAGGCAATGGCATCGCTTATTCCTACCTCCATTTCTACCCTGTCACGCTTGTCAAATTCATTTACATTGGATGGTACATCAGAGCGTGCCCTTTCCCTAATATGTGAATATCTTGTAAGAATTGAACCATGAATTGCTAACAATTTGACTTGCCCAACACGTTTCAGAACTTCAATCTCTGCCATACTTCTAATTCCATCTACTATCACTACGGCAAACTCTTTGTCTTCATTTTTCATAGTTTTAATTTTATTGGCAATCAAATGTGCAATTGCTTCAGGCCCGTTTTTTTCTCTAAGTCTTATCATCAATTTCGCAAGGTTCCCACTGGTGGGTTCCAATCCTTCATTTTGAGCAGCTTCTCTTACTACGTCACCCATAATCAAAAGTGGAATACCTTTCTGAGCTAAATAGTTAGCGACTGTAGTCTTTCCAGCTCCCGGCATTCCTGTTAAAGCTACAATTAGAATATCTTCGGACATGACAAAATCAAGCGACTATAATACTTCTCATTAGCTAATGTATTAAGTTTAGCAAATTTTTTTCTGCTAGTTGTATATCTTCTGCTTTGATTGTCTTTCTTCCGGCATGCGTAGCTAAAGCGACTGCTTGATCTGAAATTTTAGTAGCGATTGTTTCGAGTATCATTCTGAGTTGATCAGCTGCATCTTCACTAATTCTCTCTCCTCCAGATTTCTTTATGATTCTGTACATCCCAGCAAGTCCAAGTTCTGGATATTCTGTCATTCATCATAAAGTATTTGTAGATTGCATTAAAGTATTCTGTCAAAAAAATGAGAGTTTAAAATAAATTAAGGCATCTACAAAAACATGTTAATAAATCGAATATTGTCCGGGTACTTTTTCTTTCGAACACAAACCACTCTACTTGAAAAAAATGTTCTGAATAGTATAACCAAGAGAACCTACGAGCCCTCTAACAAAAGTAATAACACGACGTCCCAACAATACCTAAATTAAATTATTATATATCCACAATTACTGAAGGTCATTCAAGATTCTTAATTTATTAGTCTCCATGATGCTCATAAACGAGTTTATCATAAAACCTAACTGATTTGACATTTACAAACTCCAACATGCCATATCTGGATAATTCCCTTCCAAATCCACTATGTTTGATACCTCCAAAAGGAACTCTGGGATCAGAGGCAACAATATTGTTTACTGTAACGATACCACACTCCAATTCGCTTGATAATTTCTGTGCCTTGTTCAAATCACGGGTCCAGATGCTACCGCCAAGTCCAAAATCAGAATTGTTTGCTGCATGTATTGCTTCAGCTTCATCTGCAACAACCATTATTGGGGCTATAGGACCAAAAGTCTCCTCTCTTGATATTCGCATTTTTGAATTGACATTTTTTATTACTGTGGGTTTATAGAAAGCACCTGTGCTCCCAATTCTCTGGCCCCCGGTTAGTAATTCTCCACCAAGGCTTACTGCATCTTTTACCATTGAATCGATATTGTCTAGACTTTTCATGCTAGATAGTGGTCCTATATCAGTGCTATCTGACAATGGATCTCCGACATTGAGTTTTTCTGCTTTTTGAACGAAAGATTCTATAAATTCATTCGCAATTTTCTTGGAAACAATGAATCTTTTTGAAGCAACACAGCTTTGACCGCAATTTAGAAATCTGCCTTTGATTGCTCCAGACGCGGCTTTCTCGATATCCGCGTCTTCCAGAACAATGAAAGGATCGCTTCCACCAAGCTCTAAAACACATTTTTTTAGTCGTGATGTTGCACGTTGAGCCACTTTGGCGCCGATTTCAATACTTCCCGTAAAAGTAACCCCGTCAATGTTTGAATCAATGAGCATTTCTGCAATCTTTGAATTTCCAATAATAGTACTAAATACACCATCTTCAGCCCCACTTTTTGAAATGGTTTTTTCAATTTCTATTCCACACTGCATTGTTGCACTGGCAGGTTTCAAAACAATTGTATTTCCAGCCATCAATGATGGTGCTGCAAAGCGTAGTGCCTGCCAATATGGAAAATTCCAAGGCATAATACTTCCAATAACGCCCAAAGGTTGAAAGGTGATCATTGTCTTATTAGCATCACTGTTTAGTGATTCATTATTGAGAAGGATATCCCCATTATATGAGTAAAATTCGACAGCCCAGGCACATTTTTCTATCTCTGAACGAGATTCCTTGATGGGTTTTCCCATCTCTTCAGATGCGATTCTAGCTAATCGTTCTTTATCTTTTCGCAATTGCTCAGCCAACCGGAGCAATATCATTGATCTTTTGCGAACATCGCTTTTCCATTCTCTAAATGCTATTCTTGATTTATCTACAATCTTGGTAACTTGTTCGTTTGTCATATTTTCAAATTCATGTATCACCCGATCGTTGGCTGGATTGACTGTTACAACGGTATTATCCATATACTAGATAATTAATCAACAAAGCAATTAATATTCATATGCACTGCTAAATTCCTGACGAATGAAAACTCTAATCCATATGCTATGAAGAGAGGTCAAAGTGAGCCTTTTCAATATCTTACGTAAATCAATATTATTTCATTATTTCAACGTTGACATAGCGCATGTTACCAAATATGAGATTAATGAATTTCATGCTAATATGGTTGAATACTGTCAGTTTTCTATATCTGCAATGAAGATGCAAATGTATTGAAAAATCTTAAATTTCGAGTGCTATGAGATTATCTTATGAAAATTGGTGTAATTGGAACTGGACTGATGGGATCTGCAATTGCTCATAGACTGATAGAAAGAGGGTTTCAAGTATTTTTGTATAATAGGACCAGGGGAAGGGCCAAGGCACTGGTAAAAATGGGTGCAATTCAAACAGAGTATCCCTTAGAACTGGGCAGAAAATGCAATTTTGTAATTATAAGTGTGACAGATGGCTATGCAGTGAAAGAAATTTTGTTTGGTGAAAATGGATTGGTTAATAGTAAGAATAGAAAGTTATTAGTAGTTGACACCAGCACAGTATTGCCAGAAGATTCTATTTACTGTGCCAACCTTATGAAAAAAAAAGGTTACTCAATGATACAGGCTCCTATCATGGGAGGACCCGATCCTACAATGAAAGGAGATGTAATATCTATTGTTTCTGGTAATAAGAAATCCATTGAAAAATCTAAAAGAATTCTTACAAGTTATAGCAAGAAAATATTTATTTTGGGAAGTAAGGATGGTGCAGCTAACTTTATCAAACTTGCACTTAATCTCAATATTGCATTAATAGCGATCTCATTGGCAGAATCAATAGTATTTGTAAAAAAATCAAAAATTGATCCCGCAATATTTCTTGAAATTCTAAATTCAACCTATTTTAAAACAGGTCTCAGTGAAATAAAAGGACCGAAAATGGTAAAGAATAATTTTGAACCAAAATTCTTTTTGAAAAATATGTTAAAGGACATACACTTGCTTAATGATTGCGCAAGGGAAAATGGAATCACTCTTTCGTTTGCGTCACTGGCTGAACAATATTTCCGCATCGCATCTAATAGAGGTTACTCAGAATTAGACTATACCGGAATATTGAAACTTTTTGCAGAATTTAATAACCTGGAATCGTATCGTTAGTCACAAACGTCAAGAAAATATATTAAATATTGACATGATTATACAAGGAATTGATAGCAAATGTGATGTAATGCATGACACAATACAATATTTCTTAATACTTGAAATAAAATGTTCACTTCTATCTCTTGAGATGAATCATTAGGTTTTTATTCTGCTTAGAAGGAATTTTAACTGAGGTTTTTAAATTAGGTAAAAGAAAGGTACTAAGTGAATCTGATCTAAAGGAGTTAGTAATGCCTCAACAGGGCGAACTTCTCGGGCGTGTCATAAAATTAGTTGGTGGAGATAACATCATTGTGAAATGTACGGATGGTAAAGTCAGAACATGTAGAATCAGAGGAAAGATAAAGAGGCGCATGTGGATAAGAGAACATGATGTTGTACTTATCGCACCATGGGATTTTCAAACTGAAAAAGCAGATATTGTGTGGAGATATATTTCTGCTCATGCTGAAAAGCTCCAGAAGGACGGGGCCCTAGAGGGAATTTAGAATAAGTTCAATTTTATTGGTTATCGTCTTCGGGATAATTCCCTATTATCTTACCATTAAAATCGAGTAAAATGATTTTTAACTTTAATTGAGATTGAGAATAATTAGTCAAATGATCGTGGACCTCTTTACACAGAATATTATAAAAAGAGTTTAATCCGAATTGATCAATCAATTCACTAACATGTCGCGCAGTATTCGCTGACATTATCTGCTTTACAAGCTCACTATTGGCACCACATTTACTTGCCAAAACTGCCAGAAAATTCATGTCAACATGAGATCCCTTTACATGAGTTTGTTTTATCCCCATTGCCATTTTTGTTAATTTACCAATAAACCCTACTACGTACGCCTTCTCTATTTTCTTGATTGCACACTGTTTGATTCCAAATCCAATAAAGTCTCCAATTTGAATATAAGCATGATCGGCAATTGAAGTTCCGTAAATGGCACGCGCAAAGTCTTCGCTCCTCCCCCCAGTAGTCAGAATAACAGAATCAGAACCCATCGCTCTAGATACATCAATGCTCTGGCGAATTGAAGCCGCAAAGGACGCAGTAGAGTATGGGATTACTATTCCAGTTGTTCCTAAAATTGATATTCCTCCCAAAATACCCAATCTAGGATTGTCAGTTTTTTTCGCAATTTCTTCTCCTTTTGGTACACTTATTATTACTGATAAGCCATAGCTCTTTTTCTGTTGTTGATTTAATATTTCTTCAATTGCGCCATAAATCATCTTTAGTGGAGTAGGATTGATGGCAGCTTTACCAATTTCAAGTCCTAATCCTGGTTTAGTAACTCTGCCTACACCAATTCCTCCATCAATAACTATCTTATTTGCCGGTTCTAAAATAGATACTGTTGAACAAACTTCCGCGCCATTAGTAACATCAGGATCGTCTCCTCCATCCTTAATGACTGCAGCAGTAACAGATTTATCATTCTCTTGTTTTATCCAGGCGATATCTATTGTTATTTGCTTATCCTTTGGTAGAGAAACGTTCACTTTTAATAGTCTTTCTTTGTTTACCAGAGCTGAAAGTGCGGCCTTAGTTGCTGCCGCAGCGCACGTACCAGTTGTATATCCAGTTCTAAGGGATTTTTTTTTGCCAACCTGTAAATCACTTTCTTTGATATCGTCTGTACTTTGGAACATTCATTCTCACTCTTTAAATAATTACTTTACCTCCGTCAATAATAAGAGTATTTCCAGTAGAGAAGGAAAAATTTTCACTTGCTATTGAAACAATACTCTTTGCAATTTCTTCAGGTCGACCTAATCTTTTCAGGGTATTTTCATTTTTTGCTTTTTGTAACTCACTTTTTGAAAGGGATTTGCGCATTGCCTGTGTATCAATATCTCCCAAGGCAACTGAATATGATCTAATGTTATATTGTCCGTATTCTAATGCTATATGTTTGGCCAAGCTAATCAATCCGGCCTTTGCTATAGAGTACGGTGAACCGTATGAATGTCCAGAAATTGCTGGAGTTGAGGCGATATTGATGATTACTCCTTTCCTTTTTTTCATCATGATTTTCAATACTTCCTTGGAAACTCGGAATGAGCCAATTAGATCAACTTGAAGTATATTCAACAATTCCGTGTCGGTTATATCATGTACTTTCTTAAACCAAATTTTTCTTTCAAATGGAAAACCGGCATTGTTTACCAATACATCAACAGTGTCAAAATCTTTTGAGACACGTTTGATAAATTGAACTATACTCTTCGTTCTAATAACATCAAGTTCAATTCCATAACTATTCTTACCTATCATATTACAGGCCTTTTGCAACTTTGATTTCTTTCGAGATGTAATTATGACAGTTGCTCCATTTCTTGCTAATTCCCTTGCAATTTCTAATCCAAGTCCTCCCGTACCGCCAGTTACAATACCTATTTTTCCATCAAGAGACAACGATCCTAGATTCGTGAGTTGGATATTTTAATTGTTATCTACAAGATAACATAATAACCATAACATAATAACGTTTTAATTTAATATTATCAGTAGATGCTTTCAGTTGTCTTCTTTTTCAAAGGCAGGACACCTTGTTTCATTATTGAATAAGGGTGATTTTAAAATCTTAAAGGTGTTTGCTTCGTCTTTGAAAAATCGTCAATTTTTGAATCTTACTACTCTGAGTCAATATGCAGACTTAAGTCAAAGTTTGATTGAACATCATTTGGAGCGTCTTGTTAAGTTTGGGTTAATAAGTAAAAGTAACATAGGGTATACGTTATTGGTAACAGGTTTAGATATTTACGTTCTAAAAATACTTTCCAACAAGAACATAATAACGGCACTTGGACCTCAAATAGGTATCGGAAAGGAAGCTGAAGTTTATCTAGCTCACGATTTGCTGGATCAGGATCGTATTTTAAAGATGTTCAGACTTGGAAGATCCAGTTTCAAACAAATAAAGAGGAAACGGGATGTAAGCACAGGGATTAATAGTTGGTTACTTTTGAATATCGAAACAGCAAAAAAAGAATATGATATATTGACATATCTTAGAGATTCAAGTAGTTCTTTTCCTACTCCTCTTTACAGATCATTCCACTGCATTGTTATGGAAGCTATTTATGGCAATAGGTTATCTGATATCGAAAATCTTAATGACCCAGAGCTAGTTTTAGAGAAAATAATCAACAACATTACAATCGCATATCGCAAGGGATACATAAATGGCGATCTTAATGAGTACAACATACTCGTAAGTGACGACAATATCTTTATCTTAGATTGGCCTCAGGCTGTTAGAGTTGATAATGTTAATGCTGATACCATGCTGACAAGAGATGTTAAAAATATTCTTAAATTCTTCTCAAAGAAATTTAATGTTGAAGAAGACTCACATAAAATAATTGATAAAATAAAACGAAATGCATCCTAAGACTGAGGCTACATGAAAAGAAAGCTTACGCTCTAAATGACCTTGATTTGTCGGTTTTCTCCCAAGTAAAGTCAGGATCATTTCTGCCAAAATGCCCATACGCTGCAGTCTTCTTATAAATTGGTCGTTTAAGGCGTAACGTTTCAATTATCCCTTGAGGCGTAGTATTAAAAATCTCTCTAACTTGTGATTCAATTTTCTCTTCATCAACTTTTCCTGTGTTGAAAGTGTCGACCATGATTGAAACAGGATACGCTACTCCTATAGCATATGCAAGCTGAACTTCACATTTTGAAGCCAAACCTGATGCAACAATATTCTTTGCAATATATCTTGCCATATAACATGCAGACCTATCTACCTTAGATGGGTCTTTGCCCGAAAAAGCACCTCCTCCATGTCTGCCCATACCACCATAAGTATCGGCAATTATCTTTCTCCCAGTTAGTCCAGTGTCACCTACAGGACCTCCTATAACAAACCTGCCAGTCGGATTTACCAGAAATTTTGTTGAATTACTTATCAAATCTTCGCAAATTGGTTTTATGACCTTTGAAATAACCTCTTCTCTAACTTGAGATGTTGAGATATCTTCAGTATGTTGGGTGGAAACAACCACAGTATCAATTTTCTTTGGAACTGAATCCTCATAGATAATAGAAACCTGAGATTTCCCATCCGGGCCCATCCAATCCAAAATTTTTTCTTTCCTGACTGTTGCCAACTTCATAGTTAGTTTATGTGCCAAAGTTATGGGCAATGGCATAAGTTCAGAGGTTTCATTTGTTGCATATCCGAACATTAACCCTTGATCACCTGCGCCTTGTACTCCATTCTCATTCTTAGAAACACCCATAGAAATATCAGGGCTCTGTTCATGGATTGAAGTTAAAACGGAACAACTGTTTCCATCAAATCCATGTTTCAATCCATCGTAACCTATATTCTTCAAAGTCTTTCTAACAACATCTTGAGCATCAATTCTTGCATTGGAAGTTACTTCTCCGGCGACAAACACAATCCCGGTAGTAGTCATAGCTTCTACTGCAACTCTCGAATCTGGATCCTGAGAAATTAATTCATCAAGTATCGAATCAGAAACCTGGTCACATATCTTATCTGGATGACCTTCGGTGACACTTTCAGAAGTAAAAAGATAGCGTCTTGCCATTTTTGGTTAAGACAAATCCCAAGAATGTCTCTTTTTTTTAGAGATCCTTTTCTATTTTAATGAATAACACATTGTTTCCGCGAATAACTACTTTCCCATAATTTGCAACAGGATTTGCACCGTTTGCACCATTAAATTCTTCTGCGTCCAACAAAATTAAATTCATATATGAATCTACATTATTCATTCGGCCTCTGTACTCCAACTCGTTTTTAAGTCTGACAGATACTTTCATATTCAATGAACGCTGCAAAATTGTTAACGGCCTTTTTGGTTGCTGTGGAGATGATGACATATTAGGTTTTCACTTTTGTTTTCAAAAAATAAGATCGACAATAAAAAGTTTCTCCTGCGATCTCCTTCTTTGTATATAAATAATCATAGAGTTTAATTTAATGCCCATAATCACAACAGGGTCAGCATCAATTGATGGTATTCTTGGAGGGGGAATTAGAACGGGGTTAATTACGAACATTTTATCTGATTCCAGAGATGCACGTTCAGGTTTATGCTACTCTTTATGTGTGAACGCTGCTATATACTATAAGGACTCGTCGATAATATTTGGAGATACACAAGGATTTTTCAGACCAGAGAAAATTCTTTCATATATCAAGAAAGAACAAGATTCAGACTCTATACTTCATCAAATAAGAAGTATTAGGTTGATGTCAACCAATGTTCAAATGGTTCTTGTGAATTATGCGTTAAATCTACATCCTGTCCTGATAATTATTGATAATTTTAGTTACTTGTTTTTGAACGAAAAGAAGAAATCGCTATCTATACAGTTTCGACTTAGAAAGCATTTACATGATCTGGCTATCTACGCAATGGAAAACGACATTGCTATTGTACTTACTAATTCAATTTCTTCAAAAAGAGAAAATAAGAGGCCAGAAGATATTTTTGAAAAAAGAATACTTTCATTCAATGAACTATTGAATAATATTATATCAAATCTCACCCATGTGTCTTTGGAATTAAAGGCAGTAAAGGTTGACGAACCACGATACTCTGCCGGATTATTGAAACCCTTGGCATCCACAAAATCCCATTTTATGGTAAGATCTGATGGTTTGTATGATTGCTGATAGTTATATCGACAATCAATATGAATATCAATGGGAACAATAGAGAATTTATTTGAATTTCTAGATAATCATTCGTATTATACCAGAATACTCTAAGAACCAAATTAATAAGAATTACATTTCTGTTTTTAATAATTATATTGTATTGAAAAAAATTGTATAAATAATTAATAAAATATACAAATTTTCACGCTATATTTACAACGGCAGAAACATTTATTAAGATTTTTTCTAAGTTAATACATAAAAAGATGCTAATGGAGAACTTCCATATCTTTTTCCATCGATAGGAAGCACGACTCCATTCCATCTTCGGTAGGTCAAAATCTATATTCAAGAATTTTTATGATTGGTAGGTGGATAAACTAGATAAATTAATTGAGATGCAAAGAAATCTCGCCTCTGTTTTGGCATCATCAAGATATCCCCCAAAGACCGAAGAAAGAATTTCACTTCTTTGCACAGCAATTACACACGAAGCTATCGAACTTCAAAGATTAACAAATTGGAAATGGTGGAAGAAGCCTACAGAGTTTGACTCCGAAGAGGCAAAGGAAGAATTGATAGATATTTGGCATTTTGTACTTCAGGCAACCATCGAATTAGACATGACAGCCGATGATGTGGTAAAGTATTATTCAAAAAAGAACAAGATAAACAAGAAAAGGAAAAAAATGAATTATTGAATTATTTCATCTACATAAGATCTTATGCGATTCAAATCCGTCTCCTCAATCAAGTTATGAACAGTAACTCGATCTCTAAATATTTCCACTTCTTGATAGGACGAAAGTAACTGAGGCCTTGGGCTTTTTGATTTGATGATCATTCCTTCCTTTGTCATTCCATTCTTAGAGAGGGCAATTAATGAATCACCAGCTCTGTGGCCACGGCTATCTTTACCACATAGGATCAAATGTTCAAGCTCCCTATGTACGATGCAATAGTTGATGATATCATCAATTCCTTTATTCTCTGATAGAAGTCTACCAACTATCGCCAAGTTATTCATCAATTTAGTATCATTCGAAATTTCTGTTAACAATCTAATACTGGATAGGGTACATATTGCAATTCTACTTCCTTTCCCTACAAAGTGCTCATGCTTGATAGGGAGCAAGTATTTGCATATTTCACCAATGCAATTTTCCATTTTTTCGTAAATCAAGATCAAATCATTATCCTGAATTTTAGATCAAAATCCCCAACTAACCTTGGTTTTAGGAATTACTTCTATAAATGGTGCTTCAGCTTGTTTCCATGGATCTTTTTTCACCCAGTCAAATTTTTCATGAAAGGTGTTGTACAGAATTTCAAATTTTCTACCTTCATGAATAAATGTGGTTATTCCTCGTATGACTACTGCCGTATTTCTGTTATTTTCGGACGTGTCCACAACTAGGGATATTCTGTTGTTTTTTTTCAGATTATTATACTTCAAGGTATTGTAGTCTGTAGCAAAGTAGAATTTTCCCTTATCAAAAATATATGAGACAGGAGTCACATGTGGCAGATCGTTGTTGCATGTCGCGATTCTACAAATTTCATTAGAGCAAAGAAATTTGATTTCACCTTCTGTAAAGGTCACATCATTCATAATTAATAAACATAGTAAATCCAATTTATGATTTTTTGGAGCCTAATAAATTGTAATCTTATAGAACAAAAACAATCTAACAGGAAATCAATTTGAATAATATCTAAGTAGCCCGATGATATCATATTTCATTGCGGTGATTATGAATGGATAAAGATAGCTCATCACAAGATGGAATAGTCATAGTATATACTGGCAATGGGAAAGGTAAGACCACAGCATCACTTGGCGTAGCGCTAAGAGCTTTAGGTCATGGACTCAAAGTTTGTATGGTACAATTCATCAAGGGGGAATGGCATTATGGTGAGCTTAATAGTATAAAGAAACTAGAACCAGATTTTGAATTAATAGTTGCAGGTAAGGGTTTTATCGGTATTATTGATGATGACCATGCTTTTGAGGAACATGTAAGGGCAGCAAAGACTGCACTAAGTATCGTCGAGCAAAAAATTTCACTTGGTACTTTTGATATTGTTATCTTAGATGAAATTAACTATGCGATTAATCTTGGAGTGATAAAGGTAGAAGATGTCATGAAAATTGTTCAAAATCGTCCAAAAAATGTATCGCTGATTCTAACTGGAAATCATGCCTGTGAAGAAATAATCTCATTGGCAGACCTGGTTACTGAAATGAAAGAAATAAAACATCCTTACAAAAAGGGAATAAAAGCCAAAAAAGGCATTGACTTTTGAAAAAAACATATTATAAGCAAACTTAAAGTATAGTAACAAGGTGCGTATTTTCTACATGGTCACCGATATCAAACAACTTCCTGAGGCAGGAGATTTAGTGATTGCAACGATAAAGGAAGTGACAGGTCATGGTGCTTACGTGGCTTTAGACGAATATCAAGATATAACAGCGTTTCTACATGTATCTGAAATTGCAACTGGATGGATTAGGAACATCGAGAGATATGTAAGACCAAAACAAAAAACCGTTCTTAAAGTTATTAGGGTAGACAAGTCAAGGGTAGAGGTAGATCTTTCTTTAAAACAGGTCTCACGGGAAGAACGTAAATCTAAGCTCATTGAAGTAAAGAAGAGTGAAAAGGCTTCTGCCTTTATGCATATGATTAAAACTAAAACTAGTATGAGCGACGAGAAGGTTAAGGAACTGCAAGATGTTGTCTTGCAAAAATTTGATTATCTGTATGACATGTTTGAGGCGGTAGCATTTAAGGGGATTGACTCTATAAAATCGCTTGAAATTTCTGAGGAAGTAAGATCGGCAATAGCAGAGGAAAGTAACAAGATCCAGATTCCGAGTGTAGAGATCCGGGGCGTAATAGAACTCAACATTAATGAACCCCATGGAGTCGAGATGATAAAAAGTGTTCTTTCCTCGGCAGAACAGGACAAGAATAATACCTCAATTGAGATTTCGTACATTGCTGCTCCGCGGTATCGCATAATTGCAAAGGCAGAAAATTACAAGATCGCTGAAAAGATATTGAACAATGCTGTTGAGAAGATTTCAACCTCTGTAGGGAAGAAGGTAGGATTGTTTAATTTTATTAGAGAAGACTCTAAAAAGAATAAACGATGAGCTCAATATGAAACATATGTTACGTAAGTGTGGACATTGCAAGATCTATACTCTTGATGAAAAATGTACAAATTGCAATAATCTAACTCTTGATCCACACCCGCCAAAATTTTCTATGGAAGATAAATACGTAAGGTACAGAGTAAGAGAAAAGCACGAATCGTAAAAAAAAGAGTTAAAAAACGCCCCTCAATTAATTAGAAAATTTTGGATCTTCAAGGAAGATCTGAGGAAGTATTGAGGTTGTTGCTTGTATTGCCGGAACTGATGTTGGCACTTTGATTATTCAATACACTACTTGCAGCATCTATTACCTGCTCAAGTGAAGAAGAAGAAGACGAGTTTCCATTACTAGTAGCATCCAGAACTTCCTGCAAAGATGTAGATTGGCCCCCACTGATTGCCTGAATAACCTGGTCGACAGCTTGTGATGTTGTGTTAGAGCTATTTGTTACATTCAAAACATAAGGAATAGCCGTGGTATTAGAGCCTGTAACATTTCCAGTTTGTGCCATATTGGCATTCAAAGTAGCACTAGTTCCATTCGAGTTATTGACCAAAGTCTGCGCATATGCACTGGTGTTTAATAGTGTATTTTCGGAAACGCAAATCAAAATCAACGCAAACACAAACATAGTACCATATGCAAGAGTCATCTTATCTAGGTTCATGGAGTATTGAATGACTCTCTATATTATATGAATTTCGAAACAATATGAAATTACATTTGAGATCAATAATCATTAATCCAGATAATGTAAAAATCATTCCCAGATCTTTTCGCCAAATGTTATTTTCTTGTTAAGCAAAAAATTACTCATTGACGCAATAGTGACGGCCAACATCAAGGAAATAGCATAGTGAATATGCCAGTGCTCGAAAAAGACATATGTTAACGATAGCTGAATTAAAGCACCAAAAGCGCAAAGTGCTAGGAAAGAAAAGTATTGTTTTATTACATGTCGAAGTGTAAAGTTCCTATCTTCAAATGTCCATATCTTGTTCAGCACAAAGTTAGTGTGAACCGATATTACTATACCAATTCCAGCAGCCTGAATATACCACAAGTTTGAAATTACATTTGAAAGCAGAAAAGAAATAACATAATTTAATGCAAGCCCACTTGCCCCCACTGTAAAGAATCTGGCAGTCTTGGATAGGAATGGTATAGACCTATGTTTTTCTTGTTCTTTAATGACTCTTTCAGATCGGGACTTTGAATCCTTGTCATGGCGGTACAGACTCCAAATTGCATGTAAATATTCGGAAATTTGATTGAGCTCTAGTTTTCTAAATTTATATGCAAACTTTTGTTGAAAAGGTATCTCCGTGATGATTATAGGATTGATACTATTACTTCTAACCTTCACGAGTATTTCAAGCAGAAGCTGATTTCCCTTACCTTCTATCTCTACACTTTTAACGAGTTGTCGTGGTAGCGCAAAACAACGTGACAGTGGATCCTTTACATCAGTTATGCTCAATCCGTGTCTTGCTATTGTCCTTGCTCCCTTGCTTATCAAGCGGCGTAAAAACGGTAGATTCTGCAGAGACGCACCTTTCATATATCGTGATGCTACTATGATGGAATTAGGATTCTTTATCAATTCACCGATCAGTTTGCTTGTAATTATCTTGGGATAAGGAAAATCTGCATCCATTACGAGAATAAATTGCCCTGTCGATAGTTGCATTCCTTTCAAAATAGCAGAAATAAAACTCCCTTTCACTTCAAAGTGACTAACACTGTCTTTGAATTTGTAACCAGTGTCATCATACTCTTTGTCCGGGTTATTCAGTACCTTCAAAAATGCATCGGTAGTAGTTCTACTAATATCTGTGTCATAATGAGCAACTATTATCTCAAACGTAATTCCCTTAGGGATAATTTTCTTGATATCTTCCGGTGACTGATATGCAGGATTGTCATGCTGCGTCGGCAAAATAATTGAAAGAGTAGGAGAACCAAAAATTTGACTATTACCTGTTACATTGTTATCTTGTAAATTAAACATTGAATTTAATATGATCTCTGTTCGATATCTTATTAAGATTTTCATAGGAAAAAATCTGAGAAAACCACTTTTTAGTGATTGGTATCAAATGTAATAGCGTATTGTCCGAGCTATAACAGATTCTCAACCTTTGAAACCCAAGTTCGACAAAATTTTTGATAGCGATTCTCTGATGGATATGTTATAACACAGTGTTTGCTCTGCCATAGACTAGAATGGCTAACTGCTTTCCATTTTATTTCAAATCTATTAGGAGTAATTATTATTGATAATTCAGTTGAATGCAATTGTGAATCATCTCCGTTAAGGCTTTATTTTCTGAACAAAGTATTGACTTAGTAATGGATTCATTAGAAAAAATCAAATTTGATTATACCGAACAGATAAATTCTCTAAGTCAGGTTTCTAGTAGAAAAAAATCTAAAAACTGTATCTTTGTTGGATCCGGAGATTCTTACGTTGCCGGTTTGATTGCAGAAAGTGTTTCCAACCATCATTGCAAATGTTATAGTCCTGCAGACTTAATGAGATCAAAATTTATGGAAAACATGACTTACTATTTCATTTCAGTCACAGGTAGAACTAGGTCGAATATAGAAGTAGCTAGACGTGCAACTAAAGCTGGAGCAAAAACGGTCGCCGTTACGTTTGACCCAACGAGTGAACTCGCCGAAGTTTGCAACGAAATTTACACTCTTGAAACAAGCATGACAAATACTAGTACGAGTTATAGTACTTTTACAACAAATGTTGTCACATGTTTAGAGCTAGCCGGAATATCAATACCTAGAAAATTTCAAATGTGGCATAGGAACGGTATGGACTTGGTCTCAAGCTTTAATCATGTTAGTTTTCCCAAACGTGTTTTACACATTCTGGGTAATGATGTTTTTTATCCATTGGCCATTTATGCTTCACTCAAAATGACCGAATTCTTTGGTGTAACTACCATCCCAAATAAGATGGAGGAATTTTGCCACTCACCAGTATTTGGTATCAAACCTTCTCACGCTATATGGATTTTAGGTCGAACGGAAGATACTACAAGCCAGAAACTTGGAAATCTGAAAAATGAGGTTAACTTTTTTGAACTAAAAAATCCAGACCTGCTTTCAGAATTATTTGAATCAATATTTTTCCTGCAGGGTTTTATGCTGCTATTTTGTGAAAAATATGATTTCGCTGAATTAAAGTATGCTCTCATGAAAAAAGTATTAGAAGTATCTTCAGATATAATCTATAGAAATGCTACTTAATGTAATCTTTAATCAATACTAGATAACAGAACAGATAGAATTTGGAACAAGGACTTGCCCTTTTAGAACATAGTATTAGGTATAAGTCTCTGAATACCGTACATTCAGGTGGAAATAAACAACAAGGATGTGAATTATTATTTAACAAATGAAAATTAATAATAACAATTATCTCGTTGCTTAAAGAGAAGACTATCAGAAATAGAATGGACTATTTTAGAGTTAATTAAAATAAAAAAAGAGGTTTGTAGTTCTTTACCCAGCTGCGTGACTTTGTTCCTATTGAGGATTACATCCGCCGCTTGGCTGACTAACGAAGCAGTTGTTCTTTATTAGTTCATTTCCGTTTATGTTGAGTGGCAATCCATCCGCATTGTTTATGTCGACATCATTCTTCAGTACATTGTTGTACAGTATTGTGTTCTTTGTACTTTGGGCATCTAGGAATATACCATTTCTGCTTCCACCAATTGAATTGGCATCTACTTGCGATTTGTCTGTATTGACAAGGGTTACGCCTGCTAGATCGTTACCTGTCATCATGTTGGCATGTACCTGGGCTCCTATAGATGAGTGAGATGCCACGCCGATTGTATTTGGTCCAATAAAGTTCTGTTCAACAGTACTTCCAATAGAACCAGTCATGAAGATAGCAATTTTGTTTCCGTCAAATGTTACTCTGTGGATATTAGTATTTTCAGAACCAGTGATCAAAACTCCTGCTTGGAAATTACGAATAGCTCCAGAACCCTGTATAACCACACTGTTTGAATGTGGCACTGCTATTCCTACCTTAGAACTGTTATCTCCTGGTCCAGTGATAGAGTATCCATTCAAGTTAATCGTTGTGTTATCTCCTCCAACAATCAATCCATCTCCTGTGCAGACGAGATTTGCAGTTAATGTCACGTTACCATGAACTACTTGACCGCATGCTGGACTTGATAATGGTAAGCCTTGTGCTAGTGCTGTTTGCATTGAACTTTGCATATTTACCCCACTGATAGTCGCTAGTGCTACCAATATTGTTGCTAATGTGTATGACATTGTTTGTTGCATTCATAATAGGGCTACATTACTAACTATATAAGTCGAACTCATCTTTCTATTGTAACTAAGTTGCAGTATAAGTAGTTCTTCTACTAGATACAATAAATATTAAATTTCTTCATAATAGTATAATTTTACTAAACTTTTTAGTAAACTCAATTTCGAGCTCGATTTGAAACTCGGTCATCATATTGAGAGTTACCAAATTTTTAGAATTGTTACCGGGTCTGAATTGCTTAAAGACAATGAAATACCTCATTACCCCCCTCCCGATGCATCTCAATTAATGCCTAATCCTGAATGATTCGGCACTATTCTCAAGACAATGTGACTTGGATTCATCCAAATAAACGCTTTAATATAGAGTTTTAAATACTGGTTTCAAATCCAAGTTACTGACATTTGAATTACCTCAATTTCTAAATGAGAAAAAACAAATCAACAAGAAATATAAACAATTTTTATCCCAAAGGTAAACGTGAAACTGGCCATTGTTGGTGCGGGAGTTGCGGGTTCCTACCTTGGAAATCGCCTTCAAGGAGAAGGTCACCAAGTAGAAGTTTTCGAGGCATCGAAAAAGGATATGCATTGGCCAGTGTGTGCCTGGGGTGCCTCAAAAAATATGCTTGAAATATTTTCCAAGAATGCGGGGCTAGACTTTGAAAATTATGTTCTTCACCGTGGAAATAAATTGAGAATGGACCTACCTGAGAACAAGACAGAATATCTTGAACTCAAGGGTTTAGTCACGTATGATAAGTACCATTGGGAGCAAGATCTATGTAAAGGATTAAAGATAAACTACGATTTTCATTGTACGCCAGAATCAGCATTTCTTTCAAAATATGACTATGTTATAGATTGTACAGGGCTTCACAGATCTCTGCTTCCAAGATCCCCAGAAGACTTCATAATACCATCTTACGAATATCTCGTAGAAAACGTAGATGAGGTTGAGGAGTTTTACGTCATGGGATACAAAGGGGCTCGTGGCTATTTCTGGTTTTTTCCATTGGGTAATGGACGAGCCTATATGGGAGCGGGTGATATCGACAGAAGATATCTTGGGATATCAGAGTTCTTTGAAAAGAATCCTCACGCCAAGGTATTGAAAAAAATTGGCAGGCCCATAAGGCTATCTCCACCCAAGCGAATGCTGCCTTTCAGCTACGACAACATAATAGGAGTCGGTGAATCAATAGGCTGCGTCTTTCCTATGCTCGGAGAAGGAATCATTCCTTCTCTTATTTGTTGCAGTATATTTATCGAAGTTTTGAATAAGGATTCAAAGTTTGACACGAAACTCTATGAGAAAAGAATTCTGAAAAAATTTGGATATTACGACGATGTTTATAGAATTGTCAGGATGAAGATGGATGGCAAACTCAGTTCGATAAAGCATTTCAAACTACTCATGAGTATGTATAGAAATATGAAAAGAGAAGAGAAACGATTTGGATTTGGAATTGATTTTGAACAAATGAACAGGTTGTTAAAAGCACTCTAGCATTTATTAATCAAGGTTAATCTCTGTAGGCTTATTATAGGAATTTCCTCTTTTTGCTAGTCTAGTGTTCTACTAGTTTATTTGGTTTCAATTCAGGAATCTCAGTTTACCGATCAGCTGATTAAGCGAAAATTTTAACACAATGTATTTGTAAAAGAGAACCGCTTAGTTCCATATGACTTCATTTAATTCAGACTGGGTCAGAAGACGCTGGCTTGATTTTCGTAATGGACATAGTATCTACCTAGTTTTTGCAATGACTTTTGCCAATTTTATAACAATCCAGTATCAACTGTTAATAGACAAACTACCGTATTGGGCTGGGATTTTTAATAGCATTTGGATTTTTGCGGTATTGTTTATCCTTGCATATGTTCCGGTGAGTATAGTATTAGGATACTGGCACAGGAAGAGTCAATGGAAAGTAGAACAAGATGCCTTGTTTAGGGAAAATAAAGTTGGAGCTATAATGTGGATGTACGTGATTGATCTTATTGAAGGTAAAGTAAGTGAAGAGGACAGGAAATTGATGAGAGAAGCTCTACTAAAGATTACCAGGGGAGAAACACGATTGTACGGAGTCAAGAAATTATCTGACAATGATGGAAATGCGGATAATAAAAAGGTCAAATAGGCTGAAGAAACTAATAATCAGAAATTAGCTGTTTTTCATCACGCCCAGTTCATAATATTGAGAATATTTTAGATACTTTAAGTAACAAAAGATGTTTAAGATGCATTATTTTCATTATAGCCGTGGGCAGTTATTTTGCGATTGTAACCTGCAGGAATTCTGAAAATGAAATTGAAAATGCCATTGTATCTTTGCTAAAACAGACAATTGCGCCAAAATACGTTATAGTTGTTGATGATGGCTCAACAGACAGTACACACCGCATTCTGGAAGGGTTAAAGTCCAGCAACAATAGACTCTATGTGATAACAAATCCTGATTTGGGGTATGATATTGGAAGGGTAGTTAAAAACTGGAATAGTGCAATTAGTCTGGCCAGAAAACTAAATCTCGAGAACACCGATTATCATATGATAAGTACGGACGATACACATTATGAAGAATCTTATTCCGAAAAAATAATTCACAAAATGGACTCTGACGACAAAATAGCAATATCCTCTGGCAATTATGATAATTATAGTTATTCTACCCCACATGGAGCAGGCAGATTCGTCAGGAATTCATTCTTCGAAGAATTTCTCCATCTTTATCCTGAAAAAATGGGATATGAATCTGTTATACTCCAAATGTCGCTATATCATGGGTTCAGAAATCTTGTCAACAACGATGCCCGATTTTCACATACCCGACAATTAGGTGCCAACCACCATTTTTACGAATTTGGTGCAAGTATGAGAACGCTGGGATATCATCCTCTATTTGTTTTAGGGAGGTTTGTGCAGTGCTTTGCTACTGGTCTGCCAATGGGTAGAATCGGCGCAGTCCAAATGTTGTATCATTATTTGTCATATAAACCAAAACAAGTCGGATACGATAGCATGTATGATCCAGAAATTAGGAAAGCTATAAGAACAAGACAGAAGACTAGAATTATGGAATTATTAAGATTAAGGAATACTAATGCCTAGGAACTATTATTAGTAATCGTAAATTTCAGATTTTTATTGTTTTTCTAAAACATAGTCAACATTAAAAGAAACTAACGAGATCAAGAAATAAGTGGATATTTATATTTTAAATTTGTTATCTTGAATAAATGAAAATAGCCTCGATAGTAGGAGCTCGACCCAATTTTGTAAAGTTAGGGCCCATTCATAGATCACTAAAGGGTTCAGGAATCAAGCATCTAATAATTCACACAGGTCAACATTATGACTATGAAATGTCTGATATTTTCTTTTCAGAATTTACACTTCCCAAACCAGACGTTCACCTTGGGGTGGGATCAGGAAGTTCGTGTTTCCACATTGGAGAAATAATTAAGCGCCTAGAGAGTGAACTCCTGGAAAAACAAATTGATCTTGTTCTTGTTTATGGTGATACTAATTCAACTTTAGCTGGAGCAATATGTGCAAATAAGTGCAATATTAAATTAGGACACATTGAAGCAGGATTACGTAGTTTCGATTCATCCATGCCAGAGGAAAACAACAGAATTTTAACGGATCATCTGAGCGATTATCTATTTGCACCAACCACGAACGCCGTGAATAATCTGAAAAAAGAAAGAATACGAGGTAAAGTATACCATACTGGAGATTTGTCAGTAGAAATTATAGGCAAGACAAAGTCGATTTCTAAAAAATCAAAAATCCTTGAAATATTAAATCTGAAATCAAAATCATATTTACTGCTCACAATGCATAGAGCAGAGAATACTAACTCAAAGTATCTCTTCATTCAACTCCTAGAAACATTTGAAGCACTCAAGGACATTACTATAGTATTTCCTATACATCCTAGAACGAAAAAGATGTTTGAAATCTTTGGACTTTTGGGTAGACTCTTAGAATGTTCTAATGTCAGAACGTTACTACCAATAGGATACATAGATTTTATCGCATTGTTACAAAATTCCCTAAAGGTCGTTACTGATTCAGGGGGAATTCAAAAGGAAGCATACTTACTAAAAGTGCCCTGTATTACCATGAGAAAAAATACCGAGTGGATTGAAACCATAAAAGGACAGTGGAATGTTCTTACAGGAGTCAATAGCAAGAAAATTGTCAAGGCCATCAAAAAACCTTCTCCCGGTTTTAAATACTCCAAATCGGCTTTCGGAAGCGGTAAGACCTCACAAGTTATCACTGAATTACTTTCAAATGTCGTTTTGAAGTGAAACTAGAACCAGTCATCTATGTTAGACATGAACATCTTAACCGCGCATTACGATAGCAATATCTTGTACTATTTTGATTTTTGGTATTCAACCTACTATACTTCAATCGTCTTAAAAGTTGTTTCGTACTCGCGTCCTTTACATTTCGGACATCGCTTAGATCTACCTCTTACAGCCCAATAAACGATTCCACCAAAGAAAGTTAACGCTGTGAGCCAAAACTGAATTCCAACAGAAGCATGATACCCAGTAACAAATATTTCTCCACAACTCTTACATGTTTTAACAGGGATGTTGATTTCTTTCATTTATTTTTAGTCAATTTGACCAAAATAAAAACATTCATCCAAGATACACAAATTATTATCAATTAAATCAAATATCCCCTTTCATACAACCAATGGCATGGGATCGCGTTACGCTCCTCGTTTTGGAGTTTCACTTGGGTTAGGTATATTACGTGAATCATGGAAAGCACTAACTCAAAGTAATATGGAATTCCCAGAAGTCTTCGAGGATTATGAAAAATACCACTCAGCTGTAAACACCGGTAACTTATCAAGGGCCAGACTAGTGGAGGAATGGATTGAACCTGGTGCAACAATGTTGGACGTTGGAGTAGGAGACGGAACTGTTTCAGATTACTTGATAAAAAATAAAAAAGTTAAAGTAACTGGACTGGATATTTCAGCAACAGCATGTGAAAAAGCAAGGCAGCTTGGTATACAAACAGAAATTCGAGATATCACGGGTGGTCTGGGTCTTTCTGATGATACCTTTTATGATTACATACTGCTTTTAGAGGTAATTGAACATACGGCATATCCACAAAAAATTCTAAATGATGCAATTAACCATGCTAAAAAAGGGATAATAGTAACTATCCCCAATAGTGGTTACATTAAATGGCGCATTCAGATGTTAAGAGGATATGTCCCGCGGCAATCATTTACACACTTACATTTTTGGTCTGTAAAAGACTTTGAGATCTTTTGTCAATTAGCAAATATAAAGATAATAGAATTTAGGACCTTTCTGCCCAATCATCTAATGAGATTCAAAAACCTACTGGCATGGCAACAATGCTGGTTATTATCACCAAGAGCCGCCGTTACCAAATAGTGAGTCTGCACTATGCAATTATTCTATTATGCAATATCGTAGGTCAGATGGAGTTTTCCTCTATTGAGATTTGGAATAATGTTGTTTACCTTTTTCCAATTTTGAAGAACTAAATGATGCCTAATTCACTATAAATCTTGGACAACTGAGTTGCTACGTTTACTGCATCATGTTCTTTTGGCAGACCACGCCGAATTTCGAGTTTATAATTCACGACACTTAGTCCGCATGCTAAGGATTGCAATGCTGTGCTACTCAGATTCTCTAATACAATATCATTGACATATCTAATGTCTACATATGTCCTATACCCTCTTATAAAATCAGGAATGTTGGCGTATATTATAGGATCCTTGGTCCTGTCAATTACCTCTATGTTAAGATCAATCTGATTCTTCTTGCAAAGGTCAAGGGCGCGTTGTATGTTTGTTACCTCCGAATTTATTGTAAATGCTTCTTTTAGTTCTCGGTTTGGATTATTCTTTGAACTAAAATGTTCAATATCTATGGGAATTGGAACATGGATGCCATTTCTCACTAGTGGTAACAAATCCGGTGTGGACACACATACTGCATCAGCCAATTTCTGGGCTCTTGCATGACCAATCTTTTTTCTATACAACATCTTGAGCTTTATCGCTGTATCTGATAATAGTGATCGGTGAGGGAGCTCTTGTTTTTTTAATCCGCGAATGTCAGTTCCATGATAATGTAAAATGATCTTCTTTTGTTTCTGAAATTTCTTGTGAAGCTCAAACATTATGTCTATGTAGCCATGCACATGAATTACATCGACATTTTCCGCTTCTTTGAGGCATGTTTGGGTAAATTTTTCGTAAGTTACCTTAATTAGATAATCCTTATAGAATTCATAGATTCCGTACTTATCTGCGACATCTTTGTTCCAGATAACGCTGGCATCATGTCCTTGCATTCGTTGGTACTTAGAGTAAATGCATGCAACACCTGCTGCATCAAGTATGTGTAGAATGCGCATGGTCTATTGAGATATCATATGGACTAATAATCTATTACTTGGGACCTGACATATTGGATATATTGAGGGAACAAACATTTCCATTGATCAATCCTTGCATTTACAAAACTCAATTACTGGATCCTTGAACAATTAACTGCAATCCTTTTTTGATATCTATAGTGGGCTTCCAGTTAAATTCCTTCGAAACTTTTCTGATATCAGCGACCATATCAGATACATCAGGCCTGGTAACTTTGGAAAATTCAATTTCTATTTTCATTCCAAATAATCTGGCAAGTCCTTCTGCAACTTGGTTCAAACTGTAGCTCTTTCCATAACCAACGTTGTAGATGTTATGTCCTTTAGGGAAATCTTGTAAAATCTTCTCAATCAAATTTACAAAATCAGTAACAAATAGAAAGTCTCTCTTAACTTTCTTTCCAGAAAGCTTGACTTTGCCGTTCTTTTTAATTTGTTTAATGATAGATGGAATAAGAGAACGATTTCTACAATTAGGACCATAGACATAAAATGGACGCAAAATCACCATGTTTATTCCAAAATAATATGAATAATTTTGACAAATTTTTTCAGCTAATAATTTACTATTGTTGTAGGGAGAATGGGGATTTACAGAGTGTTTTTCGTCTACTGGAAGATACAAAGGTTGACCGTAGACATATGTGCTTACGTAAATGAATTTCTTAATATTCCTTGTCTTTGCAAATTCCAGAACATTGAGGGTTCCCACAAAATTTGTATAATATGTTTCAGAGGGTTCTTTAAATGAATCTGATATAGAGGTCTTTGCTGCAAGATGTACTATTGCATCCACACAATCAATCGTCAGTAACTGATCAATATTGGTTACATCAATAGGTTTTTGTTTATTTAGTGTAGTAACAACTTGAATCCCGTTTTCTTTAAGATATTTGCATAAATGTGTTCCAACAAATCCTTTACTCCCAGTGACTAGTACTTTATTAATTGTCATTTGGAAATATTGTCTAATACAACCATAACTCTGATTTGTAGTTTCTGTACCAATCTATCAATAAAGCAAGACCTTTCTCAAACTCTATCTTTGGCTTGTATTTTAATAGTTTTTTTGCTTTTGAAATGTCCGCAATTAGCCTTTGTACTTCGACAGGTCTGGGTTCAACGTGAATTGCTTGCATCTTTTTGTCCTTTGCACCATGTTTGATTACCATATCTGCAATCTCTTTTATGGATATTTCTTTACCGCTACCAAAGTTTATACCATTCTTTCCTGGATTTCCTTTTGATCTAAGTACGGTGTCATAAGCATCAACGGCGTCCTTTACAAACATATAATCTCTTGACTGCTTACCGTTACCGTAAATAATAGGGGGCTTGTTTTGCAATACTCTATTTATGAAAATCGCAATCACGCCTCCGTAGCCTGTATCCTTTTGCCTTGGCCCAAAAAAATTGAAACATCGAATAATGTCTACCCCTAGATCATAAGTTTCATTGTAGGTATAACATAGTCTGTCGGCAGCAATTTTGCTTACTCCATACGGATGTTTTGCAGATAACGGGTGTGACTCGTCCATTGGTGCATATTCTGCAGATCCATATACCTCACTTGTTGACGAAAATAATATCTTGTCAATGTCATTCATCCTTGCAAATTCCAGAATTTTCAGGGTTCCTCCTAGATTTATTTTAAAAGTCTCTTCGGGATTTACAATCGATCTATCAACATGGATTTGGGCCGCTAGATGAAAAATGGCATCAAAATCGTTTGGCAGTTTGGAATATACATCATTTGACGCTATGTCTCCACGAATAAATTTAAAATTCTTTTTGTGCAAAAGAGTACGAACATTGTTAAGGTTTCCATTCATCAAATTATCTACTCCGTATACCAGATGCTTGTCGAGAACGTACTTCTCAGACAGGTGGCTGCCTAGAAAACCAGCGGCACCAGTTATGAGAATTTTCATATTTCTGCCGCCTCTACAGTATTCGGAATGAATTTTTCCATTTAGTCGCAGTAATACATATCTCTTTTAAAAATGTAATATTCTAACAGGGCAAATTTAAAGAATCTGATATCTTGTAATCAATTAGTGATAGTTCGGTAAATTCTAATAATTGCAATAACAAGTCATATTGGAAATTTGCATTATAAAGTAGACTTTTTTAGTACGCACTTGGTGCCCCAATAATAGGTGATTAAATGAGGATTCTTCACCTTTCTGATGATGGACTTCCGGACTGGAGAGTTGAAAAATCTGCAATAACGGCGAAAAAAGCCGGACATGAACTATTTTTTGCTGGACGCTTGACCAATAACACTAAATCTATCGTTTTTTCTGAAGTTCATCAAGTCAAGTGGACGGCAAGAGGGATGGTGGGCATTCCGTACTACTATCATTGTGTCAAAAAACAGATTGAAAAGTTAGTGAAACAGATAAGACCTGATATAGTACACGCTCATAATATTGGTTCTGCTAAAATCTCACATGATCTGGGCTTTGCTGCAGTCTTTGACGATCATGAGTATTTTGCCATGCTCTCGCGAGTCAATGCAGAAAATCTCAAAATTCAAAATTTTCAGAAATCACAATCCGGATTTGTCAAGTTCAAACAAAACTTGAAGTTGTCATTCATCTCTCGACAAAGCATTTCTAACTGGACAAGGTGGGAGCAGGAGTTGGTTCGTTCAGTTCCAACTATAACTGTTTCAGAACAGATTGCACAAGAGCTACAAAAGTTTGCTGAGGAGAGAACGAAAAAGATAATCGTCGTACCTAACTTTCCTCTACAAGAAGAGCAAGCATCATTCAAAGAACCACAACAACATGCCCTACCTACTTCTGTCTATGCAGGAGGAGATAGTAAACATAAAAAAGTTACTAACAGGGATATCTCTGGATTAACCAATTTATTTACGGATAAAGATGTAGGTAATTTGACAATCATAGGATGGGAGATACCAGAGACAGGTGAAAAATTCAAGGCTACTGGATTCCTTCCAAGAGACAAAATGTTTTCCGAGATGATTCAACATTCAATAGGATTGATACCTTGGAAGAAACACTGGTCCCATCCATTTTTGAACCCAAACAAGGCATACGAATATGCCCATGCAGGATTGTTTGTAATGCTAACTTCCGACATGAAATCTGTCATTACCATTTTAGGAGATAACTGCTTGCCATTTGAGGATTATGATGACTTGGCTTCAAAGTTATTGTATTTTAAATCACACACTGATGAATTGTACGAGAAAAGATTACAAACATTCAACTTTGCCAGAACAAATCTATTCTGGGAAAAAAATGAAAAAAAGATTTTGGATGCGTACAAACTAAGTTAATTTCTTTTATATCTTTACCGGTCATCTCGATTAGCTGCTACTATTTGAAATAAAGAATCTAAACAGAAAAAATACCTGAGCTGTAAAGTTTACAAGGAAGATTTCGGACTCAATTCAAACGTAATGAACATTTTATACCATATTTCAAGACTTAACAATTGTAACATTTTACTTATGTATCTGAGATCACCTGTCTCCTCTATCCTTCTAATAGAACGGTCATAGAAATCACTGCTTATGATTTTGTCACGAAAAACACTACCATTCGACAAGGTAGATATCACAATTTCCTTTGCACTACTTGTCCAAAGTTTTTTCAAATCCATTCCAAAACCTATTTTTGTATCTGATACATTCTTAGTATCGAGTCCTGATAGTATCTCTCTTAAGGGTATTTTCCCCATGTTACTTTCCTTATTAAATTTGACTAATGGTGGAATTCTTAATGACATATCAATAATTTTATTATCCAAGATGGGTGAGATGCCCGTTACTCCAAGATAATTAAATAACTTGTAATTGGTAGGAACAAAATCATAAATTAGTTTACCATTGTAGTCTGCTAAGAAAACCTGGTCTAATGGGTCCAAATCATTATCAAAATACGTTCTTAATAGTGAATAGATTGAGGACCAATCAAACTTAATATTTTCTCCAAAAATTTTTTCTTGATCAGGAACCCAATCTCTCTCATGGCATTCTAAATAATGAATCGTACGCTGTTTCCAATCGTCGTCCTCATCAAATAATTTTAGAAATTTAGTATATCTAAAAGTATAACCACCAAATAATTCGTCACCCCCATCACCTGTAAATAAAATATCAGAGTATTTTTTGGACTTTTCTATAAAGTAGTATTGATATAAATTCCATCTTGGTTCCTTAACAATACTGATTAAAAATGGTAAATCTTTAAGAGGATTATCTACAGTAACGTTATAGAAATCTGTATCTTTTGACTCGGCAATTTTCTTGGCATAAGTTGCTTCACTTGCTTCATCAAAACTAACAGAAATACATTTGATATTTAGACTTGGATATTCATCCCTTAATAATGCTAACATTAGATTTGAATCAACACCAGTACTTAACGCAAGGGAAATTGTCTTTGGATTATGCTTTGAAATCGCAGTGCTTATTATATTTCTGAGTTCTTTCTCTATGTCTTTTGATGATGGATAGGTTCCATTTCTCTTGACCTTGACCTGATCGGAAACAAGTTTGGGCACTGATGATCCAACTTCTATCGTGGGATCATACCGCAAGGTGAGCGTGTTGCGAATGTCAATCAACAAAAAAGTATGGTATTTCCCTACAATAAATTACTTGGGATACCATGATAAACTCATTTCAATAATTCAACTAGCTCTATGATATTACAACTCTATTCGGGTCATTTGGCAGCGGAAAATCCACCGACTAATTAACTACACACTAGGAGATCCTGAATTTGTAGGAAATACAAACAGAGTAATTAGCTTATCAGATTAACCTTGTTTATTTTTTGTATTTAAACGAGCACGTAACAATGCAAGGCCTATTTTGGACAAGAAAAATAAAGTCAAAATCAAGTCCTTTGCTTTTAAAGAGTTATCAAGAGATCCCATCTTTAAACCCATATCCAAAAATTTTTCAATAACATCACGTCATACGAAATAAGCAAACAGGCAAATCAAAATATGAATAAGGTTCCCAAACTGCAAATAGCCAACATTATAACAAATATTAAAAAATATCCCTATCTGATTGTATTTTCAATAGCTATCTTTCTAAGACTTGTACCAGAAATGCTTGCCTTTCCTTATCCTATTGGATACGACGTAATAAATTACTATTTGCCAGTCATTAAGAACTTTGAAGAATATTGGCCCACAATTTCAAATCAATTTCCGTTTTATGTATCATTACTATATGCAATATCGGAAGTATTCCATGTTGAGCCAAGATCAGTTATTTCAGCTTCAATAGTACTTGTCTTTGGATTTTTCTCACTCGCTATTTTTTCAATTGGCAGGAATCTTTTACGTCTTGATAATTCACAAAGTATTTTTTTGTCAATATTTGTAATATTTCAGCTGGCGGTGCTGAGAACCTCCTGGGATCTTCATAAAGACATGTTTGCGCTAAACCTTACATTTTTTTCCTTGCTATTTATTTCAAAAATTCCAAATATATCCAAGAAGTTGATTGCAGTAACAGCTACTCTGAGTATTGTATCAGTTCTTGCGGACAGAATGATAGGTTTGCTCTTGTCCATATCTCTCATTGGTTCTTCTTTTGTGAAAAGGGATAGAGATTTAGCTATTGTTGTAGGAATTGTAATTGTGATATTTGGTCTATCACTTCAAGCAAATCATGACAATATCGGATACAATCTAAAAATGGTGGGATCTAATAACTCAATTAATGAAATCTATAATCCGATAAATCTAATTGTTCTGTTTTTAGTAATGAATGCAATTTTGTTACCTTCAGGAATAGTGGGTTTTATCAGATCCAAATTGATTATTTTCAAAATTCCTCTTTTAATTTCAGCGATTGGTTCATTTACATGGATAATCTTTCCAAACACATCCGCGTTCCTCCCAGATAGATGGATCGTCATATTCAGCATTTTTCTTTCATTGTTCTCAGGATATGGATTTATTACATTGATTGAAAATAGACGCATTTCACTTTCTTGCAGGAAATTAAATAATTATTTGATAATTCTCATACCTTTCATATTCCTGGGTTCCGCTTTTGCAGCAAGTCCAAATAATTCCTACCTCAACATATACGGAGCCTTTCATCAATTTATAGGTCCCTACGGTCCGTTAACTATGCAGTATAATTCAATATCTTTACCTGAATCAAGATCATTACTGTCTGCAATTGATTGGATAAATAACGATACTAATACTGTGGAAGGTTCAGTAATAATGGGTAGCAAACATTTGAGAGGATGGATGGAGCTTGAGCTTAAAGAAAGAACATTTCTATTTGCTGATAATAATACCAAACTTTTAGCGTCAAACAAATACGGTGAATTGTACTTGTTAGAATTAATTTCGAGGCAGTCAATAGAAATACCTGAAAATTATCTGCAGGAGTTAGCTTACAATAATACAGATTTTTCCCTTTATCGACTGAAGCTGATTAAATAAAATCAATTCAACTGAATCATGCGCAAACAATATGAACCCTTGTAATATGATTGTTGAATTGAATATTCCGATTTTTGGATGTTAGCTCCGGTATTTCTCTTCCATTTTCATGAATTTTGATAATTCAACAAGCTCATTGAATTCTTTAAAATCAAGCATTGTATCCCTGGAATTTTTCGTCGAGCCATTTTTCTTGAGGTCCGATAATATTCTCTTCATGGCAAATGCAGATCCGTACAATCCAGAAAGCGGAAACACCACCATGCTATAACCCATAGATTTAAGCTCATTTGCAGAAAAAGTCGGAGTAACCCCATTTTCTATCATGTTGGCCAACAGAGGGGCATCAATTTTCTTTGGAATTTCTCGAAGCTCCTCTTCTGACTGTGGGGCCTCTACAAATACAACATCTGCTCCTTCTTTGTAATACATTTTGCCTCTTTCTATTGCTTCGTCAAGACCTAATGGCGCTCGGGCATCTGTTCTTGCTACAATGGTGAACTCACTATTGGCGGATGATGCAATTGCTGCTCGAAGCTTTTGTATGTAATCATCAGAAGAAATCACTTCTTTGCCTCGCATATGGCCACACCTTTTTGGCCAAACTTGGTCCTCAAGGAAAATTCCAGCTCCGCCATATGCAATTAAATCGCCTACTAGTTTCCAAACAGTAAGCGGGTTACCATATCCAGTGTCTACATCGACTATTACTGGAACATCAACTGCCCTGGTTATCCTTCTTGCATTCTCAATATTTTCACCCGCATTCAAAAACCCAAAATCTGGCAATCCCAACAGGGAAGCAGCGGACCCATATCCTGTTTGAAACATTGCCTCAAATCCAACATGTTGTGCGATTCTAGCACTTAACGCATCAAATATGCCAGGAAGAACAACGATGTCATCTCTTTTTTTTATTTTTTCCTTTAATGCCTTTCGCTTATCTAAATTCATGACTTTGTCAGAGTTACAGATTTATTTATTTATTCTAATCCTTGTTCGTTGTCCCGTTGAGTTATTTCGTATGAACCATCTTGAAGGGTATTTAGTTTGATTTTGCAATTTCTACATTCATAGTAGTCAATGTCGTGATTGTGAACTATGGAACCATTTAGCCATACCATCAATGTACCGCATTGCGGGCAATTCATTGTCATTATATTGGATTAATCAGTTTCACTATTATTTATTTGAATAGAAGTTATGTACTGTCAGTCATTTGGCTGCGGTATTGCCAAATTTCTCCATTATAATACCGATGCATCTTGTTGTCTTTTTGAGCAAGTCTATACGAACAAATTCATTTGGAGAATGAATTCTGCTGTATTTGTAAGTGCAACCAATGCTTACACATGGACATCCCAGAATATTATTAAAATACCACATGGGCCCTGTTCCAGCAGAAGAAACACTCTTGACAACTTGTCCAAATTCCTCGATAGCGGAGGCTTCAACTAATTTTATAAAGTTGTCATTTAACGGTATTCTACAAGCAGGCTCGCCACTCAAAAATTTCAACTGTATGTCTTTGAATCCATAATTATCAAGGTGTTCCCTTAACAGTTGGAATTGTTTCTGAGGCATCATATCAGGTACCAGTCTAAAGTCAAGTTTTGCTATTGCAATACTAGGCAAGACGGTCTTTGAACCCTCTCCAATGTAGCCTGAGAACAGCCCGCTAATATTAGACGTTACACCCCCGACGTTTGCCTTTTTTGTTTCTTCTATATCATCTTCATTGAATACATGGGTTAGTCCATAATTCTTTTTAAAACTTGACAGGTCAAATTCCTCCTGTCTGATACACTCAAGTTCTTCAGGCGAAAATTCTCGAATATCATTATTCCAATTCTTGATATTGATTTTACCATTCTCGTCACGGATGGTTTTAAGAGCATGAACAAGACGCCAGGCAGGATTCTCAACCAACGCTGCCAAACTGGAATGAAGATCCACGTTTGCACACTTTGCATGTAATTCCACGCAAAGTAAACCTTTCATTCCAAGACTGATAATCGGTCTTTCGTGTTCGTCTATGTAGCCAAATTCCCATATAGTAGCATCGCAAGAAAATTTTTCTCGATACTTCAATAGATACTGTTCAAGATGAGAGCTACCTATTTCCTCTTCACCTTCAACTAGGAACTTCACATTACAAGGAACATCCCCAGTTTCATCGAGGAAATATTCCACTGCCTTGATACGCGTTATTAATTCGCCTTTATCATCAGAAGCGCCTCTTCCATAGATAAAATTCCCATCAATTTTACCACTAAAGGGATCATCACGCCAAAGCTCGATGGGTTCTGCAGGTTGTACATCGTAATGGTTATAAAATAGAATTGTCTTTCCATTTGGATTACTTTTGGATTTTACTTCCCCATATACAATTGGAGAAACTTGTTCTGAATTACCATTTAATTTTAGTAATTCTGAAGATATTCCAGAATTAGACATGATTTTAAAAACTAACTCTGCACATTTTGTCAATGTCAATTGTTTCTTTGCAGAGACGCTTGGGACCCGAATTAGTTGTTGCAGCTGTGATGTGAGTGTCTCAATATCAGAATCAACCCTTGATGCAATTAGTGTCAAATCAGCATAAAATCAAATGAACATGAAATTAAATATTCTGTTTAGAAAACCACATACAACAATGTTAAAAAAATCCTTTAGATTTCTTGATCACTTTAGAAAACTCCTTAAGAATGCTACTGTCTATATGCAAAAAATGAAATATGAAATGATTAACACCGATGTTTATGTATTGGCCGATTCCTTCAACGACATCGTCAATGGTTCCTACAGTCAATCCACCAGCAATTGATTTTTTGAATTCTTCTACAGCCATCTTTTGCTTTCCCATTTTCTTCATGATTTTCTTCAACTGCTCATGTTCTTGTATGATTAAGCACGGAAGTACTATAGAATACTCTATCTTCCTCTTCGGGGAATTGTAATTATTTAGAATGCTTATTTTTCTTTCCATCTCTTCTGGCGACCCAAAATAAAGGTTATATCTGTCTGCATACTTTGCTGCAACCTTTAGTAGATATTTTTCACCAGAACCTCCCACCATAACCATAGGATGCGGTTTCTGAACAGGCTTTGGAAAACTTGTTGCATCGTTAACAGAATAATATTTGCCCTGGAAGTTTGCAATTTTTTGGGTCCACAATTTTTTTATTATTTGAATCGATTCTTTCAATTGCATTATGCGTTCTACGTCTGACGAATATTGATATCCATAGGCAATATATTCTTCTTTGAACCATCCGGCTCCGATTCCCAATTCTGCACGTCCATTAGTAATGACGTCTAGTGTCGCTACCATTTTTGCAAGGAGAGCCGGATTCCTGTAAGAGTTACACGTTACTATCTGACCAATCTTCATTCTTTTTAACTCTGTAGATAAAGCCGATAACAGTGTAAAGCATTCAAAAAAGTTTCCAGTTTTAGGATATCGGTAATGTGGAATAAAATGATCGTATGCGTAAGCAGAGTCAAAGCCATTTTTCTCTGCCTCAATAGCGATGTCTCGAGAATACTTGAATTGTGCCACGGATGAGTTTCTTGGTAAATCATTTCTCCATCCTTGTGGGATTACTATACCGAATTTGATTTTTGACAAGTTCACTTGGATAAGAATCTGTACTTTATAATAATATTTAGTCGCAAAAATGATAGTAGATATAACGATATCTTAAATTATGTTAATGATGATGATCAGAGAATTCAATATTGATCAAGTAAATATGATAAAAGAATTATTATCTCGCTTTGAAAGGATCATGACTTGGTGTTTGTCCACTATTGCCATTCTCATTTCCCTCTTGTCCATTATCTACGACTTGACTCACAATCTGGTCCTTTCCATTTTGGTAATTGTGCCATTGAATATCTATTTTATTGTCTTGTTCTGGAACGTATGTTACTTTACCTGAATTAGGATCAAATTTGTCGATATGTCCTTCAGTTGGAGGAGTTACTATTTCAAATTGTACTGGATCATTGTTCAGATCCTTTGCTTTCAAAGTTATGTCAATCTCCTGACTTGAATCTACTGAGATGCTCTTAGTCTCTTCTTTTACGGTGTTTTGATTGACCGCATCAGTGTTTACTTCCACAGTAGCCACATTACTCTCAGCTCCGTTATCGTCAACTGCTTTGTAAGTAAAGCTATCAGTAACCGGATTATCACTCACTACGAGTTCAGGACTGTATGGTATTCCCTTATTGTCTCCTATTTCTTGTGGTGAATCAAATTTAGACCCGTCATCACTTTTTGAATAGAATATATAGTTATTACCTGGAGTTGTACCTTCCCACGCAACATGTGTGGTGTTACCATTTATTGTTACCTGGGGGTTGCCCGATCCACCTGGGTCATTACTTAAATTCTCAAAGCCACTGAAACTGGAGCCATAATCTACACTTTTTCTCATAAATATATCCTGATTGCCATTTTCGGATTGACCCTGCCAAACTACGTAGATGTTGTTACCAGATGATGACACTTCAGGATTGAATACGGGTGTACGACTTTTTCCGCTAATGCTAAGTGGTGACGAAAAGGTGTTTCCACCATCGGTACTACGAGAAAAGAATATGTATCTGTCTTCTTCTTCACCTGCACTCCATACTGCGTATCTATAGTCTGATAGATTTGCTTCATTGGTAACCTGATCAAAAGCCTGAGGTGCTTGATTTGTCTGGTTATTTTCAGTCACTTCTACAGTTACAATAGCGGTATTGCTCTCCACACCCTTTTCATCAACTACCTTGAATGAAAAACTGTCATTGCCAGTATAGTTCATTTCCGGAGAATACGTCACGGTACCTTTTGCATTATCAAAATCATTTAAAGTCGCATCTGCAGGATCTGATACTATTTCAAATTGTATTGGATCGTTATCGGTATCTTCTCCAGTGAGGGTAATATTCAATTGATTATTTGTGCTAACAGATATGTTTTGATCAAAAGCCGTAGGCGCATTGTTGGATGATTCATTAGCCACAACGGATGATTCATTAGCCATTACAGCTGATTCTTTGATTAGTATATTTTCAGTCGTTGGCTTAACCTCAACATTTACAGTTGCAACGTTACTCTCGACACCTTTATCATCAACTACCTTGAATGAAAAACTGTCATTGCCAATATAGTTCATTTCCGGAGAATACGTCACGGTACCTTGTGCATTATCAAAATCATTTAAAGTCGCATCTGCAGGATTTGATACTATTTCAAATTGTATTGGATCGTTATCGGTATCCTCCCCAACTAAAGTAATATCGATGTCCGTATTTGCATCGGTTGACAATTCTTGATCATGTGCAATTGGGGATTGATCTGTTGAAGTGATTACATTACTCTCAGAAGCTTTGCTCGATGTTTGATTATGTGACTGATTCGTCTCTCCACTTTCTTCCTGATTCGTCTCTTCCAAAGGCTCTACGTTTATCTTAATTTCAGCTTTATCGCTCTCAGCTCCTTTATCATCAATTACTCTAAAGTCAAATTTATCATCTCCAGAATATTCTTCTTCTGGTGTATAGGTAACAGTGCCATCGGACTTGTCAAAATTATCAAGTTCCCCATGTGATGGATCTGATACTATTTCAAATTCTATTTCATCATCTTCATCATCATCATTACCTTTCAAGGTAATCTTTACATTATCATTTACATCTACCGACACATCCTGATCATTAGCCTCCGGTGCTTGATTAGTTTGTGCAAATACATATTGGTAGTCATTATAGAATTGAATACTTGCACCAATCATACTGCCACTAGTCAGGACTAATAGGACTAGTGTCAGATATTTTTTATACATTTAGGCTGAAATATTATGCAGCAACATACATAAAAACCTTGAAATATTATGCAAATTTAGTCACGAGTGTTTTTATGATAAATCAGCTGTTCTTCTTTATCTATAATTATCTAATCAAATATTGTTTTCATTTATGATATTGTTGGATTATTGCTCTGATGGTTATTGAGGAGGAATTATTTCTCTGACACTCAAATTCTTAAAGTCAACATCAGTAGCAGTGTCCCATCTAAATGTAGTAATTGGTCCTCCCCATGATATGATTTGATCAGGCGCTCCACCGCATTCAACGCCTTCTGTACCCCAACCACCATTATCTACTCTCTCATCAACTTTCACAAAGTTGCCGCTATTGTTCGTGTCAAGCCATAGTTCTGTTTTCACAACTACCTTGTTATTTTGCACGAAATTATATACAATGAACTTTATGCCAACCCATTTATCTTCAATTGAGGTAGTCGGAGTTTTGAGGCTAGTAAATACATAGCTCACATGCCATTGTTCCTTTGCAAACCTTACTTTTCCAGAAAAGAAGACATCTCCTTTCATAGAAGAACCTTCACATCCTACAGGTGGTGTTCCGTCGCCTGTATGTCTGCCACCTCTACCATTTGGTGAAAAATTATCATCACTTGGAGAAGTGTTTACTTTAACATATTGAGTCATTTCAAAATTTCTCCAGTCATTTGGCCTCAGCATATACCCATTTGCAGCTATCTCACTATGATCCAAAGTAGGAATATCATCACCATCATATCCTGTAGAGGTATAAACTGCCATTCGAACTTGAGTTGCTTTCATCTTCCACGATCCGTCAGGATTTCTTGTAATTGTGTTCTGAGGATTAAATCTGCTATCACTCGTGGGATTGTTCATGTTCAAAGACCATTCTTCCCCGTTATTTTTTGTCTCGTATAGTTTCTTTATTCCAAAAATATCGGTACCAGCGTCAGAACTTGTAAACGAAAGATATGCGACCTGTTCCCCAGTATTGAAAGAAGTGCCTGCAAGTGCATCTGCTACTTGCTGTGTAGTCAGGTCATCGTTCCATACTCTGACTTCATCAACCTCGCCAGTAAAGAAGTTTCCTGGTGGAGTAATTCTGGAGTTAGCTCCAACCCTTACCGGCTTTGTTCCTGAAGTTTCAGGTGATGCACCCGATGTTGATTTGGTGGCAACTTGAGTACCATCTATGTATAGTCTTAGAGTAGAACCATCATTTGTTACCACCACATAGTGCCATTGACCATTATTATAAGTACCCGGAGAAGTGACATACTGATCAGTTCCTGAACTTGTTTCAAATCCAGCTTTTACTTGCTCTCCGCTGTTCATCCATATTCCATAATTCAGATTCTGTCCTGAACTGTCGCTTCCTACGCCACCCTTGTTTACTATAAAAGCATCTGATGCAAAGTTGGTTGATGTTTTAAACCACGCTGCCACACTGAATTGAGACAGTTGCAATGCACTTGTGCTTGCTACATCTTGGTAATTTGAACCAGACAGAGTTAGACTTGGAGAGTAATGATAATCTCCAGACGGAGCAGAGGATGTTCCAAAGACGTCAAGCTCGGTTATTGATGCCCAATTATTTTGAGAATTGCCATTTACTGTTACCCTAACATACCTGGCATCCGTGGAAGAAAATGTGTATTTTTCGGAATTTAATGTGGTGCCGCTGCTTGTTCCACTGAAAACTGTTGAAAAGGAAGATCCATCGGTAGATGTGGCAATGACAAAATTACTAGTTCTTTGATTTCCTGAAAACCATGCAATATCAACACTGCAAATGGTATCAGTTGATCCTAAATCCATCAGGATCCAAGAACCAATTCCTAGATTTGACCATCTTGTATTGAGATTGTTATCAAGTACGTTTTGCGGCACGTTGCCGTCATTACCATTTGCAGATACGCTGCTCACCGGGAGATTATTACTACAAGTTTGTGCATGAGCATCATTAAGAAAAGCACCATTCATTTCTGAGGCAGAAAAGAATAGTATTACCCAACTAATGAGTAGAATCGTAAAATTAAATTCTTTACATTCTGAAGCGGAAAAATCCTACTGAAGATCAACTATGAAGGCAATAAAACATTCTGTTTAATAAGAATTCTTCTTTTTGCGCTCTTTATATGTAGAATCAGATGTGTCAGAGACTACAAATACATATTTTATTCCCATTGTTCTCACTGACTCATTTAACATAGAATTCATTCGTTCTACATCATTTTTTACCTTTGTTTCAGGATACCTATTCGTGCTAGCAACAACATATTGAAAATCATCTTGTTGATATTTATGAATTTCATAGATTACGGCCATATCTGAATTACTAAAAAGTCGACTAATCTTACTATGGTCCAAAAATATTTGACAAGAACATAAAACTACGTTGATATTGTTGTTTCATCAAGTTAATTCAGAAGAGTCTTATAACCTCACTTGGTCAATACAGTCTCATACAGAAGTCCAATAACTAATTGAGTTGGATATATGGGCCATTTTTTTTTAACCAATTTCTAGAATCCCTGTATGCTGGAAATGCTTCTTCTACCAGCTTCCAGAAATGCTCTGAATGATTGAATTCAATCAGGTGTATTAATTCATGCACTATAATGTAATCAATGATATGAGCGGGAAGAGCAGACAACAGCAGGTTAAAATTTAGGTTACCATTTTTAGAACAACTCCCCCATCTTAGTTTTTGATTTTTTATCCTTACCTTTCCATAAGATATCGATAACTGTTTTCCAAAGAAAGGAACTTTTTTATCCAATATTTTCTTTGTTTGTTCTCGATACCAATTTATGATGTTTTCTTTGTGTCTCCGTCTATCTTTCACATGAAACGTGATTTTCAGAAGATTTTCGGAGAGAATCGAATATTGTGAGGAATCTTTGATAAATTGAATCTTGTACTTTTTACCAAGATATGTAAGTTCGTCACTTTGAAGAGGACCATTCTCTAAACCATCATTTAATTTCAAATAAAATTTTGATTTTTTCAAAATCCATTTATTATTCGCATTTACAAAATTTCTTATCGATTCAATATCTTCCTTCATTGATGAGAGAATAGATATCCCTTGGCGATCTACAGTTATACACATATGTTTACGTCTTTTACTTCTAATTAATTTGACACATGCAATATTATTGTCGGAAAGAGCAACATTTATCCATGACTCAGAGCTCAAATTGATTAGACAATGAATTAGCATTATAGTTACTATTTATTTTTTGATGATAACTATTGGTACCTAATACAGGCTCCTGAGTATTTCAATTCAAAATAAACTATCAAGGCGTCTTATGTCCTATCATGCCCCATGAATTAGATACTATTACCTTATGAAACAAAATCATTCATCCAAAGGTGAATGTATAAATTCTAAAGCCAGTTCCACTTACATCAATAGCAATCTGATGGTTTCCATAATCTTGATGACTTCCAATATTATATAGTCTCTGTCCATCTATGGTTAACTTTCCCTCAGAATCTAGATCATTTCCACTATAAGGATTGCTTGTCTGATTGTCTTTTCCAAATTCCATAACAGTTATCTCTCCTTCTCCACCTGCGACAATATTGATAGATTTAGCTGAATAGTCAAGAATGATTTTGCCATCTTTACCAACTAATTCCATACTATCTGCATTGTTCTTCCACTCTCCCTGAAGATAGATAACATTGGGTTTCAGCTTGGATGAAGCGAGTGTATAATTTACAATTTGCTCTGGATCAAATCCTTCATTATTTCCAAGCTGAGATCTGGCGTATTGGTAACCAAAGTATAATTCAGGAGTTTTGATTTGATTGAAATCAACTGATTGTGACTCAGGTACGCTTAAATTTGTTTCATTAACACTGGTTGGAGAAATACTCTGTTTACCTCCTCGTTCTGCCAACAAATTCCTAATTGCATTTTCAGTTTCCACATATCCTCCCTCTCCAATATGGTCGTATCGAATAAATCCTTCTGAATCAACAAGATATTTCCGTGGCCAGTAACTATTCTGAAAAGCGTTCCAAGTACCATGATCATTGTCCAACAACACAGGATACTTTATCCCAAATCTCGTTACGGCTTGCTTAACATTATCTATACCTTTTTCAAATTTGAATTCAGGAGAATGAATTCCAACAATAACTAATCCTTTGTCAGAATATTTTTGATTCCAATCAATGAGATATGGTAACGTTCTTATACAATTTATACAGCTATAAGTCCAAAAATCAATCAATACCACTTTCCCCTTTAAATCAGACAATTTGGTCCCATTCGAATTAATATAAGACGAAATACCTTCGAATTCAGGGGCTTTTTTGAATTGGGATTTGTCTGTTGATAATTGTACACTTGATAATCCATCATTGCTATTTGAATCTATACTTCTAACTGACTGTTGATTCAATTCAGGACTATTAAAGTAAACTGCAAATCCTGTGATAAGGGCCACAACCGCCACTCCAGTTAATACCGCACTGATGTTGTCCTTATTCAATTATGTTCCCCTTTCAATATTAATAATCTCATTGGCGAGAGGGAAATTACCTAGGATACTGAGATTATTGGTAAATACCAATACTCCAATAATTATCAGCATAATCCCCATTGCTGGATTAAAGTATTTCAAATGTTTTACCATTTTCCTAATAATGGTTGTTGCCTGTGAAAAGAACAAGCTTGTTACTAAAAATGGAATACCGAGACCGAAGGAGTAGGACAGTAATGAATTGTAAGCGGCTCCTGGGGCCGTAGCGGCCAATGTAAGTGTACTGCCCAAGATAGGACCCACACATGGAGTCCAGCCTGCTGCAAATGCACATCCAAAAACAAACGAAGTAATGTAACTGGTCTTAAATTTGGGAATAGAAGAAAACTTTTTTTCAAAATTCAGACTTCTTAATCTTGTTGAAAGTATTAGATAGGCGCCAAATCCAATTATGACTAGTCCTCCCACAGACGTCAGCACATTTTGAAAGCCTAATCCAACGTTCATCAAGATACTATTTAGAAATACACCTAACACTGCAAAAACAAGCGAAAATCCCAGAACAAAATAAACAGTATTCAAAAATATGTTTAGTCTGGTTGCTCTTCTTAACTTGAGTGATTGTCCGGATGAATCCTGAACCTCATTGAGGGTGGTCCCTGATAGATACGAAATGAATGCGGGTAAAATTGGTAAAATACATGGTGAAAAAAAAGATCCTGCACCTGCGAGGGCAGAAATTAATATGCCAGTATCGACCATGCAAATAGTGACTTTATTTTAAATTAATACTTTTGTCCATATTGGCACCAGATCTATTACATATTAAAAAATCAAGCTATTATCTATCGAAAAAGCAATCCATAAAATCTTGAATAATAAAAAATTGAAGATAGAAAATGAGTGGATTATTTCTTTATCTCGGAAAGTCTTAGCGCGTCGAGATCTTGCTGAGTTTCCATAGCATTCTTGTTTCCATAGACAATCAATATTCTGTCATCTTCATTAAAGACATAATTTGCAATCGAGTTTGTTTTATTTCCATTAACATAAAATTCTAGATTTGAATTCCCGGTACTGCAATAGCTTGTTTTGTTTTCAAGAGTAAAGCAGTTGTCAGTGATATTCATACCTACACTGTTAAAGAATTCCCCCACTGGAACGCCGGTCGCATGTCTGTGTAACGTATTTCCATCATTGTTCTCGACATGCATGTACTGGGATCTCACCTGGTATTTTTCTTGACTAAAATCTAATTTTTCACCATTAATCTTTACTGCAAATGCTGCATGTACGTGTTCAGAACCAAGAGGGCCAAAATTTTGACCCGGTCTTTCCATATGACCAGAATATACAGTTACTGCATAAGCCATTATTCCGAGAACCATTATTACAGCAGGTACTATAATCATTAAATTCCTGTTCCTTCTCTTACGAGTTACAGCAAAGTAGCTTCTATCATCCCTTCCCTTCTTTGGATTAAGTGCTTTGTCTTTTTTTGTAATATTGTCCTTCTTCTTATTATGCTTCATTCATAACCACTAATTGACGATTTATTCATAAAGACTTTGATGGATAATTTAAAGAAATCTATCAGAAGTCTCCGAACCATGCGAAATTGGCGGAATTCCGTGATTGAACCAATTATTGTCTAGTATAGATTTTTTTGAATTTTTCTGGCAATTCTGGGTTTCCATAATCATCAGAATATGCGGAATAGACGTTTATTTTTTCGCCATGCTTGATTTCATATGATCCTATTAGCCTGATATTATTCCTGTATTCTTCATAAAGCGGTATTAGCTGCATAGCAAAGTTTTCTGTAATGAGGATGTGCCAGCTATCACCGAGGTCCATGACTCTTCTTGCCATTATTATTCCAGGACCCCAAACGTTAAGTCTATTTGATATATCATAAACAGTGAAGACTGGTCCAGAACTTAATCCGATTCTAACTTTGATTTGGTTATCATGAGCCATTCGTTTGTTATATTTATGTAGAAATCCATGTAACTCTACGCTAAGTTTGTACGGCAATTCAGGATTGTTCTCATATCCTATTGCCATACCGTCTCCAGCAGGGAGAATTATCTTCAGTTCGTCAGAGATCTTCCTAAATGAATTACAGGAACTGATGAATTCGTTAAGCCGTACAATTTTCTCCTTCTGCCTATGAACTGCCAACTCCGGATTTGACAGTCCTACTATGTCAATAAAGCAAAAATTGTAGTTCAAAACTTCATATTTTGGATCAAGATCCTTAAATACATACATAAATTTTCTATATGTTATCGCGCAATCTTCTGAGTGGAATGGTAGGTCTAAGTAATAAACCGGGGGATGCTGAATGACTCTCCCATCTAATGTGCATTTAGTTAGATCATCTGCAAAGGTGAATCTTCCATTTTTATCAATACTGAATTGTATCCAAGTTGGTTTTGTCATAGCATGACCTGCAATAGAAAGTAATCTAATCTTCCTAATCAGGGCGTCATTTGACTCTTCAAATTTCATTTCCATTATTCCATCACAAAAGGAGAAAATAGATTGATATTCAGATGATATTGGTGAATCAATAGTAAAGATTCCAATGGTTTTACTTCTCTTTAACTGAAGAACTAATCGTGCCAAAAATCTCTTGATTGCGCTTACCTCAAAAATGTCACAGAAATGATTTAATGAATCCATGACAAAGTAAATGAAATTGCCATCGCCTTCAATTGGAATACTACTGGGAAGTGTATCTATATTATGCGATTCATTGGTTCGAATATCAGAAAGATATGATGTTATTTTCATCAAAGTCTCTTGTAGGGATTTTTCACTGGGAGTCTCGTTTAGGAGAACTGGATTTACAAACAGAGATTTGAATTTATTGTCCTTCACATTGAGTAATTCAATTTTTTCTTTATCTGTAATTTTGGAAGAAATAAAAATACATCTTTTTTGGGTTGCTAGTCCTTCCTCAAGAAATTCTCTACAATAGTCTCTCTTCCCTATTCCCGGTGGACCTGACAGAAGAAGCAGAGTAGGGGATACGTTTTCTTCCCCATCTGTGAGTTCTGTAAGTCCTGGAATTGCCATTTTGGATATTATATCAATCGGGATCTATTTACCTATTTTTTGTGATAACATGGAGACTAAAACAAATCTATTGTTTCTAATTTTCAATCAATGATTTTAGATTGTATATTTGTTGTGAGAAAGGGTGGTCCGGAAATCCAAGTACCGTTAGAAATTCCTTCTGTGCAAATTGAATATCACAATAACATGGAATGGACGTCATAACATCGATGCCTGTATCCAACGTCAATTTCTTTACAAAATCATCTGCCACTGGAGTTAATGTCGTAAAATTTTCTTGAGAATGACCCGGGTGAGTCTCGCCAATTTGTAGGTACGGTATACAGTAACCTGCTATTCTGTTAAGAAGAAGATAATATTTAGTATTTCCTTGTTCCTTAAATTGAGCCAATATTTCATTAGCTATCATCTTTGTCCCTCCGATATCCATATCTCCCATTTTTAAAGTTAGGAACACGATATCCGATAATGCCAAAGCGTTTATTGCCCAAAACCTAATTCCAGGACTTGAATCCATGATAATATAATCAATATCATTTTTTTCAATCAACTCTTCTCTGAAGTTAATGAATCTCTTTAGCATATTCATTCTGTTCTTATCTTCCTTAACTCCTTCTATCTTTAGAATATCTTCTCTTTTTGGACTTGAAAAACAACCCATAATCTTTCCACTCAAAGAACCCTTGTCTGAAAACTGGGATATTGGCGTAATCTCGACCAACAAGTCATCGACTCCGCAACCACCAACAATATAATCATTGATTGTATTCTTGATTCTATTCTGGACATTATCACTGAAATAAGCATGTAGGCTAGGTGCATAGACATCAATGTCTACGATACACACGTTGTTCCCATTCTTGGCTAACAATGCAGCCAAGTTAGCAGCTAGAGTTGTTTTTCCAGTACCACCCTTATATGAGTGAAAAGTGATTACCTGCTTCAAAGTATATTAAAAATATGCTAATTACATGTTTTTAAGTATATGCTAATATACTTTTTTTATTTGATGGATGAAAATATCATTGAAATAGATTTCAGAAAGTTTATTTTGAATATTTTTTATCTGAAGGATAATACCGAAAAAAAATCATTATTGAAACAATATTTGAGCCCTCGTGAGTGTATATGACAATAATGCTTTGAAATGTCTTAAATGCGAAGTGCGGGATTTGAACCCGCGATCCCGAGCTTGGGAAGCTCGTACCTTAACCAGTCTGGGCTAACTTCGCTCAATCTGCAAATACGTTCTACAAACAATAAATTCCTATCTTATCATGACATGTAGATTCGGACCAGAATTCGATCATGTGTGCTCTGATTACCCTCAATCTGATTCTGTCTTGACTTTTTCTTTCTGAAAATACTGAAGGTAAAAGATCCAAAATTTAGTAACAATTGAATGTAAAATATTTTGACGAATTTTTGAATGTGAAATCAATAGAAAATTGGCAAGATGCATCAATCTACGTAAAAATCCAGCAAGAAATTAAAAGTACTAGGAGATAAGATGTCAGTCTACAAAATACTTTACCCTTTCTTTTTTGAATTCTCTTGAGCTAAAAAGAATCCGGTATTCGTTAATTCCTACAAAGTTCGATAGTTCTACTGCTATTTTATTGGCGGCTTCTACCGTTCTAGCGTGTATCATGCTAAATAGACTAAATGGCCAATCAGGATATACCGGCCTCCTATAGCAATGACTTACTTGGGGAAACGATGCTAATTTGTACCCTGCTTCATCAATCTTATCATCAGGTACCATCCAAACTATCATACCATTGGCGGTAAATCCCGCATCTCTATGCCGCAGAATTGCTGCAAAGCGTCTCATAACCCCAAGTGATTCATATTCTTCTGCCTTCTTGAATAATTCATCTACCGTTATACCAAGGTTCTCGGCAGAGTTATCAAACGGTCTAGCTGATACCTCTAAATCCTTCTGTAGTTCTCTTATGAAATCCTTATCCCTTGAGGTAAGCTCAAATTTCTTTTGGTCCAAACTCTTTACATTGTCATCTGGCGTCAATTTGCTAGGATCTGTATTTACCATGTCAAGTTTCACTCCTATTTTATATAACTTGAGAGTTGGCAAGAGTCGAAATTTGATTACCCCATCAAGCGATGCCATTTGTTCAAGATCTTTTTTCAAATCTCCTTCTGGAGGAACGGCTAAAGTAAACCACATATTGAATTCATGATCTCTCTCATAATTATGACTGACACCTGGATGCTTATTGACTTCAAGAGCCACAGAATTTAGTTTGTCTTTTTCTACAGCAAATGCAACCAATGCACTTTTGTAACCTAATTTCCTCGTATCAAAAATTGCATTAATCTGTCTTATCAGACCACTTTGTTTCATTAGAGAAATTCTTCTCATTACATCTTCTTCACTGAGTCCATGCTTTGCTGCTATTTTGAGATATGGTCTTTCTGACAGAGGAAAGGTCCATTGAATATCATTCAAAAGTTGTTTGTCTAAAGGATCAATGTACTGTTGATCTAGCTGCATTAATCTTAAATTCCAGTGTTAAGCATTAAATACTTTATCATAAATTGTAAGTCTCATGGCTTTAGTATTCTGATTCTGACCTCAATTCTTCGACATTATAACCTAAAAATATATGAATTATTAGTTTTAAGATAACAGATACTTTGAAAGGAAAGAAAGTCGCTTTTCAAGGGGAGCATGGAGCATATAGTGAGATTGCTGCCACAAAATTTTTACCCGATTCTGAACTTATTCCTATGAGATTGTTCCAAGATATTTTTGAAGCGTTACGAAGTGATAGTATTGATTGTGCCGTGGTTCCGATTGAAAATTCTATCGAGGGATCTGTCAATGAAATCTATGACCTGTTGTTAGATGCTGATAAAAAAATCACTGGTGAAATATTTCTAAAGGTTAATCATTGTTTGATTGCAGTACCAAATAGTACTACTATAACGAAAGTTCTTTCCCATCCTCAGGCATTAGCCCAATGCAGAAATTACATCAAGAAAAATAACCTAGATCCTATACCAACATACGATACTGCCGGCTCGGTAAGACTTATTAGAGAAAAGAAAATTCTTGACACTGCAGCCATTGCAAGCAAGAATGCCGCAGAATTCTATAATATGAAGATTCTTGATCACAATATTGAAGACAGAAAAAATAATTTCACTAGATTCCTAGTCCTGTCTGACAATCAAACCGCTCCTTCAAAGGCTGATAGGACTTCGATGATCTTTGGGCTACAACACACACCAGGTTCGTTATACTCTGTTATGCAAGAATTTGATAATAATAAGATTAACCTTACAAAAATAGAGTCAAGACCAACTAAAGAAAAACCGTGGGAATACAACTTTTATGTAGATTTTGAAGGGCACATTGAAGAAGATAATGTTAAAAAGGCCGTTAATAATATTGAAAAGAAATGTACATTTGTTAAAATATTAGGCTCCTATCAAAGGGGAACAATAAATTAGTTGTCACTTATTTTATGCAAATTTCGATTTCATTCCAATTCCCAAAACTATGATTCCTGTTATAAGTAACATCATCTGACCTCCAAAGGCTAATGGAGAGGCTTTAGTTTCGACTTCTCCCTCAATTTTCACTTCTGAATTTCCAGTATTTTTTGTTTCCATTCTATATTGACCTTCATTATTGGCAACCAAATCGTATTCATAGTGTGATTGATTAGTGACTGAAATAATAACCGACTTATTCGGATCTTCAATCTTGAAATCAAATTTTGATCCATCAATTATGATTTTTCCAATACTTCCATTATTCATTATCGGTGTAATAACATCTGTTAGATTCACATCCAACGTACTGGCCAATGAAACTTTTCGAGGAATATTTGAATCTATCATTGAAATTCCCCCAATTAATATAAACGCAATACCGCTTAACACCAGAATGTAAAAGGTCTTTTTCCTGTTCATGTGAAAAATTATGTAAAGGGCATTAATTAACGATATGGTTTTTTTTTATCGTAGTATTTGGGCCCTAAATTACTACTCAAGACACGATAAATCCAGTGCCAAATCTAAAACTTTATGAATTGAATTTGAAATATTTGGAAATTCTATAGTAATATATGAATTTGATAACTTGAAGCTGAGTCCTATCGCTTTAAAACAACGACTTCACGCAGTATGGACCTTAACATTACTGTTGGAAAAGATCCTATTTCTCGTGGTGAAAATCAAATAGTAACAGTAGTGGTATTGAATTCCTCAACTGGTAAAGAACTTGATTAGAGGTTTTATAGGACTTGAAATTAGAGATCCAATAGGTGTTGTCGTAAAGAAGTTTACGGAAACGGAGGGAAATAACACGTATCCTTAAAATAGGTGAGAATGTGACTGGAACTTTTGTTATTCAACCACGATATCGCAAGCAAGTATTGAGAGTACAATATCTCTGACATTTCAAGTACAATAATTCAAGGCTAGTGTTTTATTCCGCTAAAATAGATTGATTTATTCCTCAATTTTCAGAATCATTTTTTCCATATCCTTTAGAGTATGATTCGCATAATTTTCAGTGCTATTCCCATCTGTGATGAGATTTACTTTCCTTCCTTCAAGAGGCAATCCCCAAATGTTAAGGAAATCTCCTAGGGTATAATTTCTGTATTCAGTTGATTCAACATGAATTAATCCACTTGAGTCATGGGTGTGTAATGGAGACATTGCTGGAGTTATCATTCCAAATGTTGTAATTTTTCGCTCTGTTCCAAATTTATCTAATGCATGCTCATTCCACAACGTTGAATTTATTCCAACTCCGTTGGGTACGAGTAAGAAATCTCCATTAACAGTAACATTAAGACTAGAATGTGTATGCATTATTATCTTATTACCTGTTTTATTTTCGGCAGGAGCCTGTCCGCTCAATTCAGGGACAGTCTGTAATATCATCGAAAAATACAGCATAAAAATAACTCCCATCACCGTTGACAATACAATATAACCATTCTGTTCTTTCATTTGCTGAGTATATCGTAAGACTTTCTAGATAATTTATAGATATAGGAAACATAGATTCTCACATCATATTCATTGATGATTAGAACGGTATATTGTATGGAATAGATAGGAATGACATAAGGTAATATGATCTGAGGTTTTATTAGAATTTATGAAATGCCAGATAATTTACAGAAAGTTTTTCATGATTTCATTTGCTTGATTTTTGAACAGCAAATGCTAAATTGTAGTACATTTTAAGATTGGTCGATGTCAATTGAAGATGCGTTTATTTCTTATGATAGAGTAGTGCATCAAAGTGGTTCTACGAGTCTACTAGCATTAGGTATGGCAGTTGTACTCCTTGGTATCGTATTTGGTTGGTTTTACAATAGTTTAGAAGCTATCACAATCGCAGTCATTATTGCGGTGATATCAATCATAGCATCGTTCCTTTTTATAATAAAACAATATGAGCGATCAGTCATCCTTAGACTCGGAAAATACAATAGACAAGTTGGTCCTGGATTGCGTTCCAGAATTCCTTATTTTGAAAACGTATTGATTGTTGATATCCGAGAAAAGGTGAGAGAGTTCACAGCAGAAAGAATGCTTACCAAAGACAATGTGCCCGTTACAATTGACGCAATATTAAGGTACAAAGTTGCTGAGGATAGGGCAAGAGATGCAATACTAAATGTTGAAAACTTTAATGAAATGATAAAGCAGGTTTCTCAAACCACTCTGAGGAATAATATTGGCTCTTCATTATTTCAGGATATCTTGTCAAAGAGAGAAGAAATCAATAATCACATAAAATCGATAATTTCACAAGAGTCTGGGAATTGGGGCATCGAAGTAACAGGAGTAGAGGTACGACAAGTGATCATTCCACAGGAGCTTGAAAACGCAATGTCTATGCAAGCTCAAGCCGAACGTGAAAAAAGTGCAAGGGTTACGTATGGAGAATCTGAAATTCTGGTTGCAAAGAAATTTGAGGAAGCATCTGCAGTATATTCAGATAATCCGATTGCATATGCCTTAAGGCAATCGAACATGCTTTACGAATCAATTAAGGTGCAGGGCAATACTATAGTTATGGTACCCTCTGAGAGTCTAAATTCAATGGGATTCGGAAATCTTGCAACGACTGTAGCCTATCTTGAAAATACCAAGAGAGCGGCCAAGAGCAGTCAAACACAATCTGACAAGTCCTCAAAAATCGATTCAAGTAAAACCAATTCCTCCTGATATTAGACATTCAAGAATTTCAGTGAAAAGTTGTAATTCGGCTCATTATCACACATTTCCTTTATCTACAGGATAGGAGGTTACGACCTTAAATAGTGTATTTAAGGAATCTGGATTAATGATTACACAATTTTTTATATGGTTACGTTGAATAATTGGTAGTGAACAGAGAACAATCAGTACTGAAATTTCTCATATTAGTAATTATTCTTGAAGCGTTATTCTCCATTGGCAGTATGATTCCACTACAAGCCTTGTCTAAAGAAGGACAGCTTTTGAATAACGATAACGATCTTCAAGGATTTGGGCCTTATGTAAATGATGGCGATGAAGGAATTAATTCTTTAGTTCTGGAATCCATACATGCTACCGATATTTATGACTATACGGCTAAAGGTTTCCAATATTGCATATACACAATAGCATTAATAGGAAGTAGTACTGATTATGAAGAAAGACTACAATGTAATGGCGATGAACACTCTTTTAAGAACCAGTATTCGCCAAATGATAACGTTCCTATTATTAAAATCTCTGCTACTACCCAAGAGAGTTCATCAGGCACTAGTAATACGGATAATGCTACTTCCAATGTTTCATCAGTAGGCGTCGATGAACAAAACAATTTGATAAATGAGCTTGTGAATACGGGTAAGCTCACAGAGGAAGAAGCCAAAGAAATTATTGCAAGAGTGATGTTAATTAATGACCTTGTACAATCAGGTAAATTCACAGAGGAAGAAGCCAAAGAATTCGTAACAAACGTATTGAATGATGGAACCGATGAAGCAAATGTTAC